>Ga0194037_1000577_pt1 | contig 28211 bp, 26 predicted proteins | sample JunL306m_MetaG_FD_148653 | JGI IMG/M metagenome (GOLD analysis project Ga0194037, IMG submission 148653) | Anoxic zone freshwater microbial communities from boreal shield lake in IISD Experimental Lakes Area, Ontario, Canada - Jun2016-L304-6m | ecosystem: Environmental > Aquatic > Freshwater >...
GTCAGGCTTTAGACTAATTGCTTTGTCATAGTGGGCAATAGCCTCCTCATAAAGCTTAAGCTCATTTAGGGTGATAGCTTTATTTGACCAAGCTTCAGCATAGTCAGGCTTTAGACTAATTGCTTTGTCATAGTGGGCAATAGCCTCCTCATAAAGCTTAAGCTCATTTAGGGTGATAGCTTTATTTGACCAAGCTTCAGCATAGTCAGGCTTTAGACTAATTGCTTTGTCACACGCCTCAGAAGCCTCTAAAAAACGTTTTAACTTGTTAAGAGGCACGCTTTTATTTGACCATACCTCGTGAAAGCTCGGAGCAAGCTTAATAGCCTCGTTGTAGGCATTAATGGACTCTTGATATAAATTTAGATTATTTAGTGCAATTCCTTTATTAGACCAAGCTTCTGGGATATTAGGCCTTATTTGAATTGCCTTCTCCAAGATCTCAAGGGCCAAAATATAATTTTTAATATCGTTACAAGTTGAACCTTTATTAATCAATACCTCGACATCATCGGGCTTAATTTTGAGAGCCAAATCATAAGCCTTTAAAGCAAGTTGGTGCATACCTTGTAGCGAATAAATAAGGCCTAAGTTATAAGGAATTTTTACATCATCGTCTTTATAGTGCTGCAAGCAGCAAAAAACAGCTGCTGCTTCTAAAAACCTATCAGCCTTAGCAAAAGCAATCCCTAATTCAAAAATAGTATCCGCACTATTAATATCATTTTGCAGAATCTCCTTCAGGATTGAGTCGGCCCCATCAAAATTTCCGCCCTGAAAAGTTTCGATGGCTTGTTGAAGCATTGTTTGAAGTTGGGGATTCATAGCGGACATTTTATAACTACAACACTAATTTTAGGATAAGGTCAAAACTCAACATTAATTCAAAAGATGCTAAGTCAACCCTGATAAATGGTAAACAAAAGCAGATGGATGGGTCCTTTTTAATCATTAGGGCGGAGAAGTGGTGGGAGTCGGTTTCTGAAAACAATGATGTGGGTGAGATCATCAATCGCCACACTAAGCCACAATGAACATCGAGCTATACTTAAGCACTATGGGGATAGATTCGGCATTTTTGAGCTCATGGGATACTCTTTTAAGGTCAACCTCTGGACTAATTACAGCAAAGTTTTAGCAGTTTTTTATTGAATCCATCGTAATTTCTACCGTCGACAGCCTTAAAATTAGAATGCTAATCTAGCACTCTAAAAATCAATGCCCCTTATGACAAAAATTTCCGCCGTCATTATTGACACTTATCCAGACAAGAAAATGTCTAATATTGCAATAAAGATGGTTCAAAGATTGAAAAATATTGAAGCTATCTATGTTTTATCTGATGAACCGCCAGATAGCTCTGAAAAAATTCATTTCGTAAAAATTTCACCCATTTCATCTGCAAACGAATATGGTCACATCCTCTTTACCCAAGTACCCAGTCTTATCGATACAAGCCACTTCCTGGTTTTTCAGTGGGATGGCTTTCCAATAAACCCATCCTCATGGTCGGATGAATTTCTAGAATTTGACTATATTGGAGCTCCCAAAGGGGCGTGGGTAGGGAATGGGGGATTTAGCTTACGGTCCACGCATTTAGCCAAAAAGATTAATGCATTAGAAATCAAGATTAATCTTAGCAACCCCTTTGATCAACTTGAAGATCAATTTATTTGTACGCATTACAGGCCCCTCTTAGAAAAAAATGGGATTAAGTTTGCGCCCCCACAATTAGCCAACAGATTTGCTTATGATGCGGGAAGCCATGGAAAGTTTCAGTCCAATGTATTTGGATTTCATTACCCCGCCACATTCCCAATTTTTCTTCAAGAGTCACAGCTTATTGAATTATTTGACCCCATTCTCTCTAGAATGGGGTCTCCACCAGCATTAAGAGATCTAATACACAGCATTAGAGATCACGGAATGGAAAGACTTCTAAAGGCAATTTACACGACCCACAGCAGCCATCCAAATATGATTAAATTAAATCAGGTCGCCGAAGCTCATGATCCATTTGGCTCTTTGATCCAATTACGACAAAAGTATATGCGCACTTAATTCCCTTAAAAGGGAAAGTCAGAGTAACTTAGACCACGGGAATTCACTTCGTCTATACACTCTTTAGATGTATACAGTCTTTTATCCTGACCCATATAGTTAAATCCTTTCGTGATGCTCTCACCAGGTGCCCACCAGCCATTACTTTTATTGTGTCTCATCCAATATTTTGGGGCAATGATCATTTTGGAATTCTTATTTAACCAAGCACCCCACCATGAAAAAGTTGAATTTGCAATAATCAAATATTTAGCATGGCTAATTACAAAAAAATCATCGGCAACACAAAAGTGGTGTACGGGGAAATTTGGAAAAACTTCTGATGCAGCTAGAACATCATCAGTAATCACAATAAACTTGATTTCATTATTTAATTTTCTGATTTCTTCAACAGAGCTTCTCCAATAATCTAGCCCCAAATAAACATCTGGAATCTCTTTGTAATCTCCACCTCTATAGTTAATGACGCAAACATCACCTAAAAGATTGAGTTCATTAATTAACTTATTATTTGGCTGCTTTAAAGTGAACCATTCTTGAATATTTTTTTTATTTTCAGATATGTACCGCTCAGCCTGAAAAAATCCTACTAACTTAGTGAAATCCTGTATGTGCACAATATTAGGATTATAAAATTGAGCCATATAACTGTTATTTTGATAACAGTCTACATATTGCTGTCTTGTTAGATCAGCCTCAGTACCCAAAGAGCAATTAAATAGTTCCGAGCCCAAAAAAGTCCTGGGAATGTGGAATTCATAATTATTTTTCTCAGCCAAAGTTCTACATACTGCGTACTGCCACATGTGATTTCCGAGGCGCCCAATCATTTCAACGCTAATCATTCCAAATGACTCCTTAGTCCATCTATAATTCTTAGTAGATTATCCTTTAATTTTCTAAATTTCTTATTTCATTAAAAATTCCCTTTGGATGCCCATGAAGATAACTGATTCATTTATATTTTTCAATGAAATAGACATATTAAAGATTCGATTAAATATTCTTTATGAGAAGGTTGACCAATTTGTAATTTGTGAGTCAAACATTACCCATAGCGGGCAACCTAAATCCTATAACTTTCTGGATCATAAAACTGAATTCATGCCATGGATGGACAAAATTACATTCCTTAAATATGAACCAGACATATCTAATCTAGATTTTTCTAAAAAAGAAGAGGCTTACAACCCAACTTCCGCATCGTGGAAAATTGAAACAGGTCAAAGAAATTTTTTATCAAGCTTCATCAACTTACAAGATACCGAAGATTATGTAATGGTATGCGACGTTGACGAAATATGGGACCCACTATTCGCAGACTTTATTCGATCAGGTCAGTGCGAATACGATATAGCCAGACTTGAAATGAAATCACATCAGTACTTTCTCAATTGTGTAGGAATAGGTGCTAATAACTCAAAGTGGATACATGCATTTTTTGGAAAGGTTGGGCATATTAAGTCGTGCCCCAGTCTCTCGAATATTCGTGTTGGTCACCCGCTACCTATTATTTCTGCTGCCGGATGGCATTTTTCTTATCTTGGTGGCGCTGAAAAAATTTCAGAAAAAATTACTGCGTTTGCGCATCAAGAAATAAATACTGCTGAGATTAACAATTTAAAGCACTTAGAACATTGTATTAACCTTGGAATAGATCATTTAAATAGGCCAGGTCATGAATGGGCATTTCATCCTATCGGATACTATCCTGAGTCACTCAAAAATGAAATGGAAAAGTTCCCTCACCTAATCAAATCTAGTCTAGTCTAGAGGATATCTAGAGACCTAAGAAATAATTACTTAATGCATAGTCACCCATCTTTAACTGTTACCTCAATTTTTGGCCATAATGATGGTAGTAGCGCAATTCCAGCGATCATGCGTTCGATGAAGGAACTGCCTGGCAGCGAAGGACTACTTCTATCCCCACAAAAACCGCCCAATCTTCCCCAAAGCATTACTTGGATTGAGATACTCCCTTTGGATTATCGAGAATACAGTTTATTTGTGATGCTTTGTCTTCATAACTTCATTAAAACTGATTTTTGCCTAATCGTGCAGGATGATGGTTGGATCATTAATGGCAAGAGCTGGAATAATGAATATTATGAATATGACTATATCGGCGGTCCTTGCCATGCCGCATTTGTCGGCAATGAATTAGTTTCAGCTTATCAATGGGTAAGCACTTTAGATCCGAAACCTTTGGTTATACAAAATGGTGGACTGAGTCTTCGCAGTAAAAAATTTCTTGAAGCGCCAAGCCATCATGGTGCGCTTTATTACTTCTCAGAAGAAAAAGTCTTGCAGAATGAAGATGTTCAGCTTACAGGAATTTTCAGGCCGCAACTGGAGAAATTAGGGATTAAATATGCCCCAGATTTTCTTGCCAAACAATTTTCAGTTGAGTATTTGGGTCCTATTTTTCATGATGATATTCATTTATCAAGCTTACTTGGGGTGCATGGTCAGACTAGAAAATTAATTGCAGAAAATATTATAGAAATTACTATTCCTAAAAATAATGTTCAAGATATCCATAGAGAAGAGGAATTGCTCCATTTTTTATCGTCTGATCTTATGTACCAAATCCAATACAGAAGCTGATTCATCGTCTTTGGTAGCTATTCGCTAAGTTATCCTGCAATACATACGCAATACCATTTGCTACCAAAGATAAATCCTGATCTAAGACCCTGCTTTTATAAGACCAGCCTGCCGGCATCTTCAGTTGCTGCTCTAGGGTAGACAAGTCTTTAATAGATAAAGTAGGATTTACAATTTGTGAATAAGACTGCATCACGTAAACGTCTCCAGCAGAAGAGGTCAACTCATAAACAGTACTTCCAGATCTATAAATAAAGTTAGTTGTGCGAATAATTTCATTAGGGCTGTATTGCTTGCTGCCTATCAGCTGCTTAAATAAGCCGACTTTTACCACTGCCCGCAAGTTCATTTCAATACCACCAAAAGATTCCTTTACATTGTTCACTGTACTTCCGGCTGCCTGAATTTCGTCCATGGTCCAGTACCTTGGGCCATTTAGCAATACAAATGAAGCATCTACGGCTTTGGCAATTGCATCTTTCGATAGAGCCTTCCATTGATCTTCAGGGCATAGATTGAGACCCTGGGTATTGAATACCTTTACCTCCAGCGTAAGCCAATTGCGATTGCCATACAGCACCTCGCAATAACGCTGATTACGGAGATTGGAAACAGACATTGCAAATTCAGGTGGTTTTTGCTGAATGGATTGAGCGTGCGCAGTTTCAGCGATGAATACCGTACTCAAAGACAACAAAAGCAACTTGAGAGTGAGTGCTGCTTTTTTGCTCTGCGCCATATCGATACCCGTTCTTTAGTGAAATTGATGCAATCAACTGTACCAAATAAAAAGCGCCCAGTCTTTTGAACTGGGCGCTTTTATTTCTACAGCGAGTTAGCTGGAGGTTACAGCCTATTACATCATGCCACCCATACCACCCATGCCACCCATACCACCCATGTCAGGCATACCGCCACCGCCAGATTCATCCTTTGGTGCTTCACAGATAGCGCAATCCGTAGTCAACAATAGGCCTGCTACAGAAGCTGCATTTACTAATGCAGTTTTAGTTACTTTAGTAGGGTCGATCACACCTTGAGCCACGAGGTCGCCATATTCACCAGTTGCAGCGTTGTAGCCGTTATTGCCCTTGCTAGCCAATACTGCATTTACAACAACGCTTGCTTCGTCACCAGCATTAGAAACGATGATGCGAAGTGGCTCTTCCATGGCGCGCAATACGATGCTAATACCAGCATCTTGATCAGCGTTATCGCCTTTCAAGCCCTTGATACCTTGCATAGCACGAATTAAGGCTACGCCGCCGCCAGGAACAATACCCTCTTCTACTGCTGCGCGAGTTGCATGCAATGCATCATCAACGCGGGCTTTCTTTTCTTTCATTTCTACTTCAGTGGCAGCGCCAACACGAATCACTGCAACACCGCCTGCCAACTTGGCAACGCGCTCTTGCAATTTCTCTTTGTCATAGTCGCTAGTCGCTTCTTCGATCTGAACGCGAACATTCTTCACGCGAGCTTCGATCGCTTTAGCATCACCAGCACCGTCAATAATGATAGTGTTTTCTTTGCCAATTTCGATACGCTTCGCTTGACCCAAGTGCTCAAGAGTAGTTTTCTCAAGTGTGAGGCCGATTTCTTCAGCGATCACTGTACCGCCAGTCAAAATGGCGATGTCTTCCAACATTGCCTTACGACGATCACCAAAGCCAGGAGCCTTAACAGCGCAAGTCTTGATGATGCCGCGGATGTTATTCACAACCAAAGTTGCCAAGGCTTCGCCTTCAACATCTTCTGCAATGATCAACAAAGGACGACCAGATTTCGCTACTTGCTCGAGCACTGGGAGCAAATCACGAATGTTGCTTACTTTCTTATCAAACAAGAGAACGTATGGGCTTTCCAATATGGCAACTTGTTTTTCAGGTTGGTTAATGAAGTAAGGAGAGAGGTAACCACGATCAAACTGCATACCTTCAACTACTTCAAGTTCGTCCTCTAATGACTTGCCATCTTCTACAGTAATAACACCTTCTTTACCTACTTTTTCCATTGCTTCAGCAATACGCTGACCAATGCTGTAGTCACTGTTAGCTGAAATAGAACCAACTTGAGCGATTTCTTTAGTAGTTGTGCAAGGCTTGCTGATTTTCTTGAGTTCTTCGAGAGCAGCCGTCACTGCTTTATCGATACCGCGCTTCAAATCCATTGGGTTGTGGCCTGAAACTACATATTTCATGCCTTCACGTACGATGGATTGAGCCAAAACAGTAGCGGTAGTAGTACCGTCACCAGCGATGTCAGCAGTTTTGGAAGCAACTTCCTTAACCATCTGAGCGCCCATATTTTGAAGCTTATCTTTGAGTTCAATTTCTTTCGCTACGGATACACCATCTTTAGTGATAGTTGGACCGCCAAACGAACGCTCCATTACAACATTGCGACCCTTTGGTCCTAAAGTTGTTTTCACTGCGTTCGCGAGAATGTTTACGCCTTCTACCATCTTGGTACGAGCGCTATCTCCAAATACAACGTCTTTTGCTGCCATGATTGAATTCCTCTCTTAAATACCGAAATTACTTCTGTACAACAGCCATGATGTCTTCTTCGCGCATTACGAGAAGTTCATCGCCATCGACCTTAACCGTTTGACCAGCATATTTGCCAAACAAAACGCGATCGCCTACTTTGACGTCAGGTGCGTTTAATTTACCGCTGTCATCACGTTTACCTGGGCCCACTGCCAAAACTTCGCCTTGATCAGGCTTTTCTGCAGCAGCGTCAGGAATGATGATTCCGGAAGCAGTTTTTGATTCTTGATCTAAACGCTTGATGATTACGCGATCATGTAAGGGACGCAAATTCATCTCTTCTCCTATGTTAGTAAGTGTTAACTATTTAAAAATCTATATAAATCAGTGCTTTACAATCTCAATCCATGAAAAATTGCTTGGAAACGCATTTTTAGCACTCTCATGTAGGGAGTGCTGATTATATAGGTCTGATTCCTGGAATTTCAAGAGCAGATCTCCATAAATTCTTTAAGGAATTAACCCTCCATCTATACTATTGATAGGCTGGTAGGTCGATTCCTACAGATAAATCAGCCTTAAGCCCTTACTACTCCAATCCGTCCTGCCTAGACTGGACAGTCACCGATTGGAGAATGCTGATGAGCCCGAAATCCCGGCTGTACACGCTTGTAAAGGCATGGAAGAACAAACCCTTCCAAGAAGTACGCGACGCTTGTGGCGCGCCCTGGCTTGGCCTTAGTAGCCAAGCCCTTGAAGATCACCAATCCTGGTCCAAGCGACAAGCGATTAGTCATGAACCCATTTTTAACTGTAAGGGGACAAAACTGACCGGCTCTTTATTTAGACCATTGCTAAAAACCACGGATGTGCAATTGCTGCGCTTATTTATGGAGGGTTTAGATACGATTGCCTACTGGTATCGCAGTGGCCGTTATATACCCGGCATCTTGCCGATTCCAATGCATGCCGTTTCTTCTAATGGCTATGTTGATGCTCTCAGCGATTTAATTCTCAACTCACGGTTGCCTGTAGGTCTTATTGCTCTAGGCATCAAATTACCACCAGATCCAGAGAGTGCTGCCACTTGCAAAGAGGGCTTATGGCGTTTGCGACGCCTTGGCGTATTACTACATCTCATCGATTTTTCAGGGAGCCCAGAACAATTGCGCTGGATTACGGAAATGCAAATCGAAGGTGTTCATTTTGATATGCGGAAGTTTCGTGATCAAACGCTATCGAGCGATGTACTTTCTCAGATCAGAAATTCACCTTATTCGCCAACCCAAATTTATGCCAGCAATGTATTGCTTATGAAGGACTTAGAAAATGCTACTCATTGGCAGATTGATCATTGCTATGGCGGCTTGATGATGGCACCACTGAGCAGACATCAAATGCTTCAGATCAATGATAGCCGCATTGCTAAAGCCATTTTTTCGCTGCACCCTCATCAACACCCAAACCAAAACGGAGACAAGTAATGAGAAAACGCGTGATGTTGGTAGATGACCATCCGGCAATGCTGATGGCTCTAAAAAGTATGTTGCAAGACCAGTTGTTATTTGAAATAGTAGGCCAAGCTCAGAATGGCGAGGAGTGCCTTAGGTCTATGAAAGAAGTGAATCCCAATATGGTGATATTAGATCTCGATATGCCTAAAACCGATGGCTTTGACGTTATTCGGCGCATTGGGTTAATGCATCCAGAAGTTCGAATGCTTGTTTTATCGAGCATGGACGAGGCAGTTTATGGTGGTAGGGTTCGCTCACTCGGTGGCCACGGCTTTGTTAATAAAACAGCTGGTGCTGATGTGATCTTAGCGGCCTGCGTTGCAATTTCACAAGGGTATAACTTTTTTACTCATGGGAAAAATGGCAATAGCTCATTGAGTGATAACGATAAGCTAGCCTTAATTTCCGATCGTGAGTTGCAGGTGATGAAATACCTCGGCAAAGGAAATACCAACCAACAAATTTCAGACATGCTACACATCAGCAATAAGACCGTAGCCACCTATAAGACCAGAGTCTTTGACAAGCTGGGTATTAATAATATTGCTGACTTGATTTTGTTTTGCCGCATGAACAACATTATCGAGAGTTAAAAATAGCATGCATCGATTCACCATTCGCTCTACATTTTTTATTTGCCTGTTAGCAAGTGGAGCCAATGGCTTAGCCCGCTCAAATTCGCTAAGTCCAGCAGAAATACGATGGATCGATGCCCATCCCATAGTGCGCTTTAGCATCCATGAAAAATATGCCCCTTACCTCCAGAAAGACGCAAACAGTGACTCTGGTATCTTTTATAGCTTCTTAAAACGACTTGGAGAATTTACCCATCAAGAATTCCATCCCAAATGGAGAAAGACTGAACAAGAGGGATTGAAGCAATTGGCCAATGGAGAAGTGGATTTCATCATTGATCCGCCCACATTAACTGATGAGTATCTTCAATACGGGTCCTTATCAGAAGCAATTTTCTGGGGTCATGATGCTGTTCTCACAACCAACTCCAAGAGCAATAAAGCAATCTCACCAGTCAATATTGCTTACTTTGATCGTGGTTTTGAAAATCCCCTAGTCACCGCTCATCCACAAGCCAGTTTCTCAAGCCAATCGGAGAAGCTTATTTTCGATCTCCTGCGAAATGATATAGACGCCTTAGTTCTACCCATTCGGCTAGCTAAACAACTGATCAAGCAACTTGGCAAACATGAGCTCAGAGTGGATGGCTTATATCGTCGTGAGCCATTTGAGTATCGCTGGCTTATTTCTCATGAAGATGCTGCTTTGCACGGTGTATTAAGTAACTTCCTCGATCGCTTAGACCCATTGGCATCGCGCCAACTCTTTGCCTTAGATGATTCCAACCCTGTATCGCAGAGTAATTCGCATTTGAAGATCCTTCCCTGGTTATCAACTTTATCCATATTTCTAGTAGGTAGCTTTTTATTATGGCGTATGCGAAAAAAACAAAGCCTTCATGACCAAGAAGCCGAGAATTTAATTTCTTCCAGAGAGCTTGCGGAAAAAGCCAATGCAGCAAAGTCTAGCTTTTTAGCAACGATGAGCCATGAAATTCGTACGCCGATGAATGCCATCTTAGGTGTGCAAGAATTGCTTCTTACTAGCCATCAATTTCCTGCCAACGAACAATCATTACTTAAGAGTGCGCACGCATCTGCTGAATCCCTATTGGGAATCTTAAATCAAGTGCTTGATCTTTCTAAGATTGAGGCAGGAAAGCTTACTCTAAATACCGAACCTTGTTGCCTTAATACTCTGATTAATGAGATTGACTCAGCATTTTCAACAGTAGCGTGCAAGCAGAATCTCATCCTCCATACCTCTAAAGATCCGCGCATTGCATCGGTACTTATGATTGATGCACTTCGACTGCGACAAATCTTACAGAATCTAATCAGTAATGCGATTAAATTTACCGAACAAGGAGAAATTTATTTCTCCATAAGTGTATTGGCTGATGATCATGCGGGTCAGCTGATTGAGTTTCGAGTAATTGATACGGGAATTGGAATGGGTGAGGAAGAACTTGAGATTGCACTCCAAGCTTTTGAGCAAGTGCCTGGTAGAAGTACCCAACAAAAGGGTACTGGTCTTGGGCTTACCATCACAAATCATTTGGTGACCTCTATGGATAGCCAGCTCTACTTTGAGAGCGCACTAGGTTTTGGAAGTAATATACATTTCTGCGTCGCCTTTCCACGTACTAACATCGCCCCCTCTAAAATTGGAATTGCCGATAATCAACTGACATCTTCTCGCAAACGGATATCTCTACAAGCTCAAAATAAGGGTCATCCCTTGAAAGCGCTAGTAGTAGAAGATCATCCTGCCAGTCGTCAAATTATTACCCTACAACTACAGGTCTTAGGCATTGAAGTTTCCGTATGCGATAACGCAAATACCGCTCTTCAGTTAATTAAAACGACCCACTTTGACCTTTTAATAACCGATCAATCTATCCCGGGTATGCAAGGCTCAGATCTTGCCAAACAAGTGCGTTCAATGGGTCATCACAAACTCATCATTATCGGCATTACCGCAGATATCTATGCCATAGAATCACGTCATGAATTTCTAGCAGCTGGCATGAATGGCGTTCTCATCAAGCCTTTAAGTCTCTTTACCATTGAGAAAGAACTCTCTCGTTATTTCACTGTCGAGGATGAGGATGGAGTTCAAGGGGAAGAATACACATTCGATGTCTTCTCAAATTTATTACGCCAAAATCCAAAACAGATTCTTGTCATACTTGATGAAATTAAACGCGTCCATGATGATTCGCTCGAAATACTAAAAACAGGGTCTGTAGATGAAGCCACTTTAATGGGCATTCTGCACAAGATCAAAGGGGGTGCCCAGCTCCTTAGCGCTAAACGCTTTATTGAAAGCTGCGAATCTTTAGAAAAAGCAGGGGCTTTGTCAGACCGCGTTCCCCTGTGCATTCACTTGCTAGAAGAACAAAACCAGAACATTAAACGCTACCGGTCTAAGCAGGCTATTTCTGAATAAGGTTTGTCTTCTGCTTACGTGGGTTTATTCTATTAGGAATGCGATCCCTTTTAAAGCGCCTACTCACCCCTTTTTTAACAATCCTCTGGATTGCGGTGAGTCTTCTTGCCACTACCGTAAAGGCTGAAGATACTCCCTTAGCACTACCTTCCGCAGTCACTAGCAGCTTAGAGCGAAATCAAATCCCCAAAGATGCAGTGAGTATCTCCGTTATGGAAATAGAGCCAGGACGCCCTGGCAAACATCTGGCGAAGAATATTTTGGATTGGCACGCTAACGAAGCAATGAACCCTGCTTCCACTATGAAATTACTGACTACTCTTGCTGGGTTAGATGTTCTAGGCCCCCAATATCGTTGGCGCACCAATATCTATACCGATGGCGTGATCCGACAAGGTACGCTCAAAGGAAATATCTATTTACAAGGTACAGGTGATCCTAAACTAATCCCAGAAGAATTGGCCAAGCTTATGAAGGCGCTGCAAGGTCTTGGTATTCAGAAAATTGATGGCAATCTCTTTTTTGATCGGAGCGCCTATGCCTCTAGCGTAATGGAACATAACACCATCGACGGCGAATCACTAAGGGCTTACAACGTTCCGCCCGATCCCTTACTTTATGCTTTTAGAACACTCTCATTTCAGATAGGCAAGTCACGCACAGCAGATTTCATTGATATCAGTTACACGCCAGCCCTATCGCAACTCAAGATTAACAACCAAATGCAACTGGTCGATAGGCCCTGTGACAATTGGAAAAGTAATATTCGCTTCAATTTAGATCCTGAGAGTAGTACCAATACTGACCAATTGCTCATTGCCCAGTTCTCTGGCGCCTTTCCAAGCGCCTGTAAAGGTGTGGGCTACAACGTTGTTGCGCTCGATGCAAATACCTTTTTGACACAAGGATTTACTGCTGCTTGGGAATTAGCTGGTGGCTCATGGACGCAATTACCCGTAGGAAAAAATGGAGTTGTACCGCTAGCTGCACGCTTATTACTTCAATTTGAAGGCATCAACCTTGCTGATGACGTACAAGATATTAATAAGTACTCCAACAATGTGATGGCGCGCCAACTTCTACTCACTCTGGCATTAGAAAAAATGGGGAAGCCAGCGACAACAGCAAATGGCGAACTTGTCATCCAGAGTTGGCTAAAACAAAATGGGATGAATTTTCCGGGTTTGGTAATTGAAAATGGTTCTGGCTTATCACGCAATGAAGCCATCTCAGCGGGACAAATGAATCAACTTCTATTTACTGCTCGTAATCTTCCAGTAGGTGATATCTTTTATAACAGCCTTCCGATTGCAGGTACCGATGGCACTATGCGAAATCGTTTAATGACTCAACTACGCAAATTTTTGCATCTCAAGAAAAAACCAGAGGCCAGAATCAAAACTGGTTCACTGGCAGATGTACGTGCAATTTCTGGCTATGTGCTGAGTAAATCTGGAAAACTCTACGCAGTAACGTCGTTCATAAACCACCCGAATGCCTGGAGAGGCCTAGAGGCGCACGATCAATTGCTAGCGTGGCTACTTGAAGATGGACCAGAGCCAAAACACGCGCGCTGAAGCCGATCTCTGACGCCATCCCATTCTTCGCCAGCAGGTGGCTCTGGAAACAGTATTAAGTCCCAACCTTGTTGATCTAAGTCTCGCAAAGAACGATATAAGCGACTCGCAAAAGTTGTACTGTTACTAGGAACTTCCACCTCTTCGAAATGCGCAGATGGATGACCGTCCTCACCTAAGGAAGACTCCGAATCCCAGACTGCAACAGCAACCCGTGACTTGATATCGGGGAACTCACTCAAAGCATCCAAGACTCGGCCAGGAGCATATAAACGCAATGGTGTAGTTGGAGCATAGTGCGCGCGCAGACTTCCAGCCACTCTTGGCAGACCTTCGATGAGATTTTTGTCTTTTGCTTCACCTGGCTGATAAACCGTAATCCCGGTCTTAGCCAAAATGTCTTTGGGGGTAATCACACCAGGGCGCAACAAAGTAGCGCAATCTCCTGAAGAGAGGTCAATGATGGTGGATTCGATGCCTACCTCACAATCACCACCATCTAACACCATCAAATCCAACATACCTTCAAATTCATTCCGTACGTCCGCAGCACTTGTTGGTGATACTTTGCCAAAACGGTTGGCGGATGGCGCTACTACACCACCCTTAAATTTGCGCAGCAACTCTTGTGCAACAGGATGTGCAGGCGCTCGAATGGCGACCGTATCTTGACCGCCAGTCAATTCATTTAGAACACTCTTCTCCTTTTTGAAAACCAAGGTTAAGGGCCCAGGCCAAAATGCATTCATCAACTTCAGAGCATCCTCAGATAAATCTCTTACCCATGGGGTAAGCAAAGGAACCCAATCAATTTGCGCTTGATCAAACTTATCGGGGGCAGCCAAATGCACAATTAATGGATGATTTGAGGGGCGCCCTTTTGCAGTGAAAATCTTCTTGATGGCTTCAGCATTTTTAGCGTCTGCTCCTAAGCCATAAACTGTCTCTGTTGGAAAGGCGACCAAGCCACCATCACGCAAGGTTTGCACCGCTTCATTAATCACTGCTGATGTTTGCAGTGGCGTACTATCTCTAGACATTTTAGGGCTCAATGCCTAATTCTGTAGCAACAGCAGCGCAGTTTTGTCGAGCTTCATTTAAGGCCTCGCCCAGGCAATTGATGTGACCCATCTTTCGACCCATACGGGGCTCCGACTTGCCGTAGAGATGTAACTTGGCATCCGGATGCGCCAGCACTGTATTCCAAGCAGGCTCTTTAGCTAGATCTTCACTACCCTCAAACCAGAGATCACCCAGTAAATTCAGCATCGATACTGGCGCTAGCTGACGAGTATCTCCCAAAGGCAAGCGAGCCATTGCCCTAACCTGCTGTTCAAACTGGCTGCTCACACAAGCATCCATCGTGTAGTGGCCAGAGTTATGCGGACGTGGTGCAATTTCATTGGCAACGATATCGCCATTTTTGAGAACGAAGAACTCAATGCAAAGTACGCCGACATAATCAATCTTCCGAATGAGCGCCTTTGCTGCATCAATAATTTTCTTCTCTTGCGCAGGCTTCAATGAAGGTGCAGGCACTGTAGTGGTGTGCAAAATTCCATCGCGATGAATATTTTGGGCCACTGGGTATGCCACTACGGCATCATCATAGCCGCGCACCACTAGGGCAGAAACTTCAAAGTCTAATTCCATGCGTTTTTCTAATACACAAGGTACTCGACCAAAGTCATTCCATGCGGCACTTAAGGCAGCTGCGTCATAAACAGTGATTTGACCTTTGCCGTCATAACCCATACGGGCAGTCTTCAATATGCCTGGGAAAAGGTCTGTGGGCACATGAGCAATATCCGCTTCATGCTCTACTACGAAATTTGGAGCAGGGCCAATATTAGTTTCTGATTTCCAGGTGGCTAAGAATTTCTTTTCAGCGATCCGGTTTTGTGCCAAAGAAACGCAACTGCTACGCGGCGCAACAAACACGCCCAAAGACTCTAGCTCATCCAAAGCCTGCGCCGGGACGTTTTCAAATTCTGTACTCACGGATGCGCAAAGAGAGGCCATCTCTTTTAAAGCGATAGAGTCTGTGTAATCCGCTTGGATGAATTTTTCTGCAATTGAGCCAGCGGGACTATCAGATCCAGGGTCAAGAACACAAACCTTGTACCCCATCGCTTGAGCGGCCTGGGTAAACATCCGTCCCAATTGACCGCCACCTAAAATCCCTAAATACGAACCCGGCAAAATGGGTTCCATGTGCTCTGCCATGTAATTAGTATCCCGGCAAATTCATAGCCCGCGCAGTATCCGACTGTTTTGAACGGAACTCCTCAAGGCGCTTTGCGAGATCGGCATCATGCAATGCCAAACCCGCGATTACATGCAAGGCTGCATTAGCTGCACCAGCTTCACCAATAGCAAACGTAGCAACTGGAATACCTTTTGGCATTTGCACAATGGAATAGAGCGAGTCTTCGCCACGTAAATATTTACTGGCCACTGGAACGCCATAGACGGGAACAATGGTTTTAGAGGCGAGCATGCCTGGCAAATGAGCTGCGCCACCGGCTCCAGCAATGATTGCCTGCAAGCCATTGGCTTGGGCTTCTTCTGCGTATTGGAACATATCATCAGGCATACGATGCGCTGAGAGCACTTTAGCTTCGTGAGCAATACCAAATTGCTCAAGCATTTGAGCAGCGTGTTGCATCGTGTCCCAATCTGAATTGGAACCCATCACTATCCCGACGATTGGCTTCTTGCTCATGAACTTCTCCAAATGCCTTAAATACGCTTTTGTACGATATAAGACTCTATTATCCCTGAGATGTTTTAGATGGGCGACTTAGTTAAACGGCTTAGCGCTTCACGATACTTTTCAGCGGTCTTTTCGATAACATCTGCCGGTAATTGCGGTGCGGGAGCGGTTTTAGGCCAAAGCTTGCCATCTACTATGGCAGTTTCTAACCAATCTCGTACGAATTGCTTGTCATAAGAAGGTGGATTTGAGCCTACGTAATAGGTCTCGGCAGGCCAGAAACGAGATGAATCAGCCGTCAGGATCTCATCCATCAAAACTAACTGGCCAGCATCATCCAAGCCAAACTCAAATTTGGTATCGGCAATGATGATCCCACGAGTAGCAGCGTATTCAGAAGCATCCTTATACAAACGAATGCTAACTTCCCGTATTTGATTGGCTAATTTTTCACCAATCAGTTCAATGACTTTTTCAAATGAAATATTTTCATCATGCTCACCTACCTCTGCTTTTGCAGCCGGCGTAAAAATAGGCTCAGGTAATTTTTGCGCATTTTCCAAACCCGCAGGCAATGTGATTCCACATACTTTGCCAGTTTCTTTGTAATCTTTCCAGCCACTACCCGCCAAATAACCGCGCACAACTGCTTCCACCAAAATAGGCTTTAAACGCTTAGCCACGACTGCACGGCCCCTCACTTGACTTACTTCATCTTCAGTCACCACTGTAGTCGGATCGATGCCAGTTAAATGGTTTGGAATCACAGCAGCTAACTTATCAAACCAGAAGTTGGCCATTTGATTCAGAACAATACCCTTCTCCGGAATAGGATCGCCCATCACCACATCAAATGCAGATAAACGATCAGTGGTAATCATCAATAATTTGTCATTACCCAAAGCGTAGACATCACGCACCTTACCTTTAGACAATAGAGGTAGCGACTTAATAGAGGTTGCATACAGAGCGGGCATATTTAAATCACTTCACAATCTGAGTTAGTTTGCCGCTCTTATAAAGTTCAGCCATTTTTTCCAATGGGATTGGTTTAATTTTGGATGCTTGACCAGCGGATCCAAAAGCCTGAAAGCGTGCAATGCAAACCTTCTTTGCTGCTTCACGGGCTGGCTTAAGGTAATCACGTGGATCAAATTTGCTTGGGTTTTCAATAAAGTAACGGCGAATTGCACCTGTCATAGCCAAACGAATATCGGTATCAATGTTGATCTTACGCACGCCATTTTTAATGCCCTCTTGAATTTCTTCTACGGGAACGCCATACGTTTCTTTCATATCGCCACCAAACTCACGAATCTCAGCCAACAGCTCTTGAGGGACACTTGAGGACCCATGCATCACTAAATGGGTGTTGGGAATGCGCGCATGAATTTCTCTAATACGTTCAATCGCCAAAATATCGCCAGTGGGCTTTTTGGTGAATTTATATGCACCATGACTAGTACCAATTGCAATTGCTAAAGCATCGCACTGAGTTTCTTTAACAAAGTCAGCGGCTTGCTCAACATCAGTAAGTAATTGTTCACGAGTCATTTTTCCATCAGCACCGTGCCCATCTTCTTTGTCACCCTGCATAGTCTCTAATGACCCCAGCACACCCAACTCTGCCTCAACAGTGACCCCAATTGAGTGGGAAAATTTCACCACCTCTTTAGAAACATCCACGTTGTATTCATAGCTAGCAACGGATTTGCCATCAGCTTCTAATGAGCCGTCCATCATCACACTTGTAAAACCACTCTTAATCGCAGCCATACATACCGCTGGACTTTGGCCATGGTCTTGATGCATCACGACCGGAATGTGTGGATAAGCCTCTACTGCTGCAGAAATCAAATGGCGTAAAAATGCTTCGCCCGCATATTTACGCGCACCGGCAGATGCTTGCATGATTACTGGAGAATCTGCCTCATGGGCCGCTTCCATAATCGCCGTAACTTGTTCCAAATTATTGACATTAAATGCGGGCAGGCCATAACCGTTTTCAGCAGCATGATCCAAGAGTTGTCGCAAAGATACTAAAGCCATGATGTTCTCTTAATTGATATTGATTAAATAGGTTAATAAATTACTTCACATGAATAATTTTGAGGGTATTGGTACCACCAGGTTCGCCCATAGGTTCACCCGAAGTCAATACAACGGTATCACCTTGTTTTACTGCGCCCGACTTCTTTAAGCAAGCCTCAACTTCTTGCAAGGCAGTGTCACGATCCTTGGTGTAATCAAGGCCAATTGGTGTGACATTACGATAAGTGCTTAATGCTCGCTGAGTGGCGATCTTAGAAGTAAGGGCAAAAATAGGTACATGAATGTTATGGCGGCTCATCCAAATTGCTGTAGAACCAGAATCAGTCAATGCCGCAATAGCATTTGCATTCAAATGGTGGGCAGTAAATAAGGCACCTAATGCAATCGTTTGATCAATGCGAGTAAAGGTTTGATCTAAGAAGTCGGTATCTAATTTAACGCGATTGGATTTCTCGGCCTCCACACAAATTTCCGCCATCGCTTTAATAGCTTGCACAGGGTATGCACCTGCAGCAGATTCTGCTGAGAGCATAACCGCATCAGTGCCATCTAACACTGCATTGGCAACATCGCTTACTTCAGCACGGGTAGGGACTGGAGCATTAATCATTGACTCCATCATTTGCGTGGCGGTAATAGTAAATTTATCGGCTTCAAGTGCCCATGCAATCATGCGCTTTTGTAAAGCGGGAACTGCAGCGTTACCAACTTCAATTGCTAGATCCCCACGCGCCACCATAATGCCATCGCTCTCAGCAATAATGCTTTTAAGCGCCTCGGGTTCGACCGCTTCAGCGCGCTCTACTTTGGCGATAGTTCGTACTTTTCCAACGCCATATTTCGCGCTAGCTGCGTCAGCCAGCTTGCGGGCATAAGCCATATCAGCGCCATCCTTTGGAAAGCTAATAGCCAAAAAATCAACCCCCATAGCAATCGCTGCATCTAAATCGGCAATGTCTTTTTCAGTTAGTGCGGGAGCAGTCAAACCCCCACCAGCACGATTGATTCCCTTGTTGTTTGACAGCGGGCCACCTTGCTCAACCAGCGTATAAATCTCGCCACCCTTCACGCTCTCTACACGTAATACCACTAAGCCATCATTTAATAAAAGACGATCGCCAGGTTTGACATCTTGCGGCAATTCTTTGTAATCAAGCCCTACTCGCCCTTGATCCCCAAGTTCACAAGCAATGTCGAGAATAAATTGTTCACCCTCTTTTAAGAGAATTTTGCTGTCAATAAATTTACCAACACGAATTTTAGGGCCTTGTAAGTCAGCCATGATGCCAACTTCTTTACCTACCTCAGCTGAGATAGTTCGCACTAAATCACGACGAGCCTTATGGTCGGCAATAGTGCCATGGGAGAAATTCATCCTCACCACATCCACCCCCGCCAGGATCATGTCACGCAATACTTCAGGCTTTTCTGAAGCAGGCCCTAGGGTTGCAATGATCTTTGTTGCTCGTAGCATATTTATTCTTTCGCTCTTTCAGCAAGCACTGCAAAGGCTGGCAAAGTTTTACCTTCAAGAAATTCCAAGAAAGCACCTCCGCCAGTTGAGATGTAATCCACTTGGTTTTCTATTCCATACTTAGCAATCGCCGCTAAAGTATCCCCGCCGCCAGCAATAGAAAATGCAGGTGAGTGGGCAATTGCTGCAGCAAGCATTTTGGTGCCACCACCAAATTGGTCAATCTCAAACACTCCAAGAGGGCCGTTCCAAACAATTGTGCCAGCATGCGCAAGCATGGTTGAAAGGCGTGCAGCAGTCTTAGGGCCAATATCCAAAATCATGTCATCTTCAGCCACTTGATCTGCAGATACACGATTGGCACGGGCTAGTGGAGAAAGTTCGTTAGCAACTACTACATCCTCAGGAATGGGCACATGCGCGCCACGCTTCTCCATGAGTTCCATAATTTCTTTTGCTTCATTTACCAAATCTGGCTCAGCCAAAGATTTACCAATGGGCAAACCTTTTGCCAGCATGAATGTATTAGCAATGCCGCCTCCCACAATTAGCTCATCCACCTTATCTGCTAAGGCTTTAAGAATGGTCAGTTTTGAAGACACCTTTGATCCTGCAACAATTGCCACTAGTGGCCGCTTAGGATTTGCCAGCGCACGACTTAGGGCATCTAGTTCAGCAGCCATCAAGGGGCCAGCACAAGCAATCGGAGCAAATTTAGCGGCTCCATGAGTAGTTGCTTCAGCACGATGCGCCGTACCAAAAGCATCGTTTACATACACATCGCACAGCGCAGCAATTTTCTTTGCTAATGCATCATCATTCTTTTTTTCGCCCACATTCAAGCGACAATTTTCTAGAAGCACTAGTTCGCCTGGGTTCACTTCAAAACCACCATCAACCCAATTACTAATTAGTGGCACTTTACGATTGAGCAACGTTGCCATTCGATCAGCTACTGGGGCCAAACTATCTTCGGGTTTAAATTCGCCCTCAGTTGGACGACCTAAATGAGAGGTCACCATTACGGCGGCGCCTGCATCCAAACATATTTGTACTGCAGGCATCGATGCCCGAATTCGGGTGTCCTCAGTGATGTTCCCTGCCTCATCCTGGGGAACATTCAGGTCAGCACGGATAAATACCCGCTTTCCCTTTAATTGGCCTGATTGGGCTAATTCACTTAAGCGCTTAACTTTAAACAAGAATTCCGGCATGAGATTTGGCAAATAAAGAGGTTTGTGGGGAATGCTCCATTCTAAATCGTCTAGACTTACAACCCTCAAGGTCCGATGTATTCGACTTCGCCACCTGCTCTACAATAGGAGCTTAGAGGTATTTTGGGCCTAAGGGGCATCCTCCCCTTGTCCGAGCGCCCCGATTAACCGGATTTAACTGATACAACAAAGGTAGAAAAAATGTCGATGTCCGACCGCGATGGCTTCATTTGGTCCGATGGGAAGCTAGTTCCTTGGCGCGAAGCAAATATTCACGTCCTAACCCATAGCCTCCATTACGGAATGGGGGTTTTTGAGGGCATTCGTGCTTATAAAACTCCTCAAGGTACCGCTATTTTCCGCCTTCCGGAGCACGTAAAGCGCCTTTTTAATGGCACTAAGATCTTTCAGATGAGCATGCCTTATAGCCCTGAAGAGATTACCAAAGCGATTATTGATGTGGTGAATAGCAATAAGCTCGAAGCTTGCTATATCCGCCCAATTATCTTTATTGGCTCCCAAAAACTCGGAATTTCTCCTAAAGGCAATACTATTCACACAGCTATTGCTGCCTGGGAATGGGGAGCCTATCTAGGAGAGGATGGCCTCAACAAAGGTATTCGGGTTAAAACCTCCTCCTTTACTCGCCACTTTGTGAATTCGTCCCTCGTGCGTGCTAAGGCCTCTGGTTATTACATCAACTCTATTTTGGCTAACCAAGAAGTAACTGCCAATGGGTACGATGAAGCATTATTGCTGGATACAGAGGGTTATGTCTCTGAAGGTTCTGGAGAGAACGTTTTCATGGTGAGTGATGGCATTGTTTACACCCCTGACTTAGCTTCTTGCTTAGATGGTATCACTCGTGATTCCATCATTGATATTGTGAAAGATCTCGGTCTTGAGTTGCGCGAAAAACGCATCACGCGCGATGAAATTTATTCTGCTGATGAAGCCTTCTTTACTGGAACGGCCGCTGAAGTTACCCCAATTCGTGAGCTAGATGATCGCACAATTGGCGATGGCAAGCGCGGCCCAATTACGGAAAAAATTCAGAAAACCTATTTTGATGCCGTATACGGAAGAAGCGATCAATACAAATCGTGGCTCACTTACGTTAAATAATATTTGGCAACTAGGAAGCAGAACATGACTCAAGCTCAAGTAGTAATGGTGGATGGCAAAGATCTACCATTACATTGCCCAACTAACAAAACACCAGCCTGGAATTCGCATCCACGAGTTTTCTTGGACATCACCAAAACCGGGGAAGCGAAGTGCCCGTATTGCGGTGCTGATTACAAACTCATTCCCGGCACTGAGCCACACGGGCACTAAGCCTTATCAGCGCCTGACTCTAAGGCGCTGAGTCGGGATACATCACATGCAAGGTATTCTGATCATCGCCCCAAACTGGATTGGGGATGCAGTCATGACTCAGCCTCTGCTTGCAAGCCTCAAAGCGCTCTATCCAAATTCAAAGATTGATGTCCTTGCCAGTACTTGGGTAGCCCCAATTTATCGAGCCTGTTCTGAAGTAAATGAGGTTATCGAAGCAAAGTTTGAGCACAAACAATTGCAATGGGGTCTAAGAAAGAATTTAGCGAAGCAGCTTCAAGCTAAAAATTATCAAGCCTGTTTTGTCTTACCCAATAGCCTTAAATCAGCACTTATTCCTTGGCTAGCCAATATTCCATTTCGTATTGGATATCGCGGTGAATTTCGCATTGGCTTAATTAATTTATCACTAGATAATCCAAGTAAATTAAATCGCCCACCAATGGTGAAGCACTATCAAGCCCTACTTCAACTTCTCGATGATGAGTCCAACCCAGCGATTGGTTTAACGCCCACACTCAATGTTTCGCTGCCCGCAAAAGAATCCGTAGAACGCAAACTACAAGATGCTCACATTCCTATGGGACCTCTTTATGTAATTTGCCCAGGTGCTGAATATGGGCCGAGCAAACGATGGCCATCAGACTACTTTGCAAAACTGGCCTCCAGCCTGATTGATCAAGATTCAAGTAGCCAGGTCATTCTTCTTGGCAGTAAAAGTGACGAAGCGATCGCTCAAGATATCCTTTCACAGGCAGATCATGCAAAAAATATCCATAACTGGTGCGGGAGCACATCCTTAGATGAAGCGATTGCTCTCATTGGAAAAAGCAAAGCCGTCATCAGCAATGACTCGGGTCTCATGCATATTGCAGCAGCCTTAAAAGTCCCTCAGGTAGCGATCTTTGGTTCTAGTGACCCTGCTCATACGCCACCTCTATCCAATAAAGCGCAAGTCATTTGGCTTAATATGCCGTGTAGTCCGTGCCACAAAAGGGAATGTCCGCTAGGTCACTTAAAGTGCCTAAAAGACATATTGCCAGAACAAGTTTTGGCTACACTCAATACCTTGTAATTACCGCTCAGGGAAACTAGCGATGACCAAACTTGCCAGACTCTTTCACAATGCCGATGAAGTAGTGGACGCATGGCGGGATGCTTTACGTCATCGCGATGTGCAAGGTGCCTTGGATGTTTGGTTGGATGATGACTCTATTACCTGCGTGCTTCCCGAAGGTCATCGCCTAAGTGGTCATGCAGAAATTCGTCAGGGCTTAGAAAGGTTGCTGTCTAAGCAGCCTTTATTTCTTGAGCCAATCGCCTGCATCAGTCACTCAATCTTGGGTGCCTCGATCTATGACACCACAGAAGCAGTTCATCTCAAGGCCGACCAAATAGAGGCAGAGTTTTTTCTGAATATCACTCTAGTTCTTCTGCAAGACAGTCAAGGCTGGAGAATTGCTCACCTACATGCTAGTCGTTCAACCGAAGATACTTTTGACGCACCCTCCACACCACATGGCCTGCATTAGATATCGCCATGGATGAGCAAGTGCTACGATCGCTCATCAAGTGGCCTAATGTGCCAGATTGCTTTGGCTGGCTCGCATTAGATCGACGTGGCCAGTGGCGCATGCGTGATGAATTTGCTCAACTTAATAAATTGCCAGGTCAAGTCATTCAACATACGGCCTTAAATGAATTTATCTCCAGAAACTATGCAGTCGATGAGCTAGGAAGATACTTTTTTCAGAATGGTCCACAACGAGTCTTTATCACGCTAGATGCCACGCCCTGGATAGCCAGATTAATGCCAACTGAACAAGGCTTGCAGCTGGCTACTCAATGCCAAACTCATGTTGAGCCCCATGCTGCCTTAAGCGATGAAAGTGGACATATTTATATTGTTGGCCTGATTAATCAAGTAATGAATGAAACTCACGGTAAAGATTTCTCTAAATCAGATCATCTCAGCGTTGCTCTCTTACACGACCACGACTTAGATCTGTTTTCTGAGTTAGCAAATTTGCGTGAAGAAGCTTGTAGCTTTGGTGGCTCCTGGAATTGGCATGGGAAGCAATTAGCATTGGATCCTGTCCACTCCAATGAACTTAGTGCTCGATTTCACTACAGCCAAAGTCCTAAACCTTAATGCTTAAACAGGATTTTTTTTCTGTTCTTTAAGCTCATCTTGATACTGTCTTTGCATTTCACGTAGACGAGCATCAATACTGGAGCCCTGATAATAATCAGCTCCACCTGCAGAACGAGCAATCTTTAATTGCTCAATAGCCGATGGCCAAGCCCCTTCCAGTGCGTACTTTTCACCTAAAGCATAGTGTCGCATGGGGACATTTTTTGCCTGATCGTAGGCAGAGGATAATAAAGACCACCATACGACCTCATTTGGCTGTGTTCTTGTTCGCGCTTTAAGCCAAGCAATCGCATCATTGGTACGCCCTAACTTTAAATAGGCGTTCACCATAGCTGCACCTGCAGCATAAGACTGTGGATAGGCGCGTAAAGTTACTTGTGCAATTTGTAATGCTTCTTCGCCCCTACCCTTAGCTAGAGCTAACTCAGAGGCAGTGATATCCAAAGATAAACTTTGTCTTTGAATGGGTGATCCAGGAGCACTAGCAGCCTGAGCTAAATTTCGGGCCTGTGCCAAATAGGTTTCTGCTTGATCAATCTTTCCTTGGCGCTGCGCAATGAGCGCTAAACCATAGAAACCTTCCATTTGTCTGCCTACCTGTGCTTGCTTACTAAAGCTCTCAAAGGTGTTTTTCAGGTCGTACATACCGCTAGAGGTTCCAGCCTGCTCCATGCGAGCTCGCGCCTTAATAAAATAAAACTCTATCGCAGTAGGCACAGTCCGTGGAGGAACAGTTCTCGCTCTATCTTGCATATCTGCTATTCGATCTGTAGTTAAAGGATGAGTACGGACATAGGAAGGCGGGCCTCCCTTATCCATAATTCCTGTAGCCTTTTGTAATCGCTGGAAAAAGCCAGGAGCGCCATTAACGTCATATCCACTTGCATCCAGTATCTGAAACCCAATGCGGTCAGCTTCACGCTCAGCATCTCTCGAATACGACAACTGATTACTAATAGCAGCTGCCTGACCCCCTTGCATTAAGCCTGCTCCAGCCGAGGGATTACGTGACATGGCTAAGGCACCAAGTACCATGCCAGCAATCGCAATCATCGTATTAGTAGCTTGCTGATCCATTTGGCGAGCAAGATGACGTTGTAATACGTGACCAGTCTCATGTCCCATCACAGACGCGACTTCAGAATCAGTTTCAGCTGTAACTATTAAACCCGTATGAAAACCTATAAAGCCGCCAGGTAAAGCAAATGCATTGATGCTGCTATCTTTCACGGCAAATACTTCAAAGTTATAAGCACCACTCCCCTGCTCATTGGCGCCTCCTAGTTGGAGTTTTTTAGCCGCCTGAAGTAAGCGTCTTTCCATTTGATTAAGGTAATCATAGATGGGCAAATCATTTGAATAATCAGCGTCTGGGCGAATTTGGCGCATGATCATCTCGCCATATCTGCGTTCATCCAGTCGACCTAGAACATCTCCGCCTGGGTCACCCATATCTGGCAAAACAACATTAGGCTGGCCTTGAAAAGTATTGCGTGTGGGATTATTCGTAGGGCGAGCATCTGGCGATTGCATAGCTCGTCCGATATTCTGAAGAGCAGCCGAATTTCCTTCCACAACTACATCTCCGCTAGCTGGAGCAGCATGAGAAGGGGGAATGCCTAAACCAGCCAATCCCAGCATAAGCTGAGCAGCCAAAATACGCTTTAAATAGAAGGTTTTTCTTACTGACTTTATTTCCCGCATCCCTATATGGTAAAACTTATCCCATGAACAAACTAACTCATTTTGATGCAAGCGGCCAAGCCCATATGGTGAATGTAGGCGATAAAGCCTCTACCCCCCGAATTGCCATAGCATCTGGCAAGATTACAATGCTTCCAGAAACCTTCAAAATGGTCGCTGCTGGCAGTCATAAAAAGGGAGATGTTCTAGGAATAGCGAGAATTGCCGGCATTCAGGCATCCAAAAAGACATCCGATCTTATCCCCTTATGTCATCCATTGGCGTTAACTCACGTGAGCCTAGAATTTACACTCCAAGATATAACAAGCAGTATCACCTGCCAAGTTAGAGCTGAAACTACCGGACCTACTGGCGTTGAAATGGAAGCCCTCACAGCGGTCCAAATTGCCCTGCTCACAATCTATGACATGTGCAAAGCAGTTGACCGTGGCATGGTGATGGGTGATATCAAACTACTTGAGAAGAGTGGTGGCAAGTCTGGAGTATGGGCTGCAGAGAAGTAAACGCGAACCGTTGATGCGCTGTAAAACTTAAAACGGAGAGCCTGTCCAAATCTTGTCCAAATGAAGGATAAGGGTGATTGTAGTTAGAGCTTGATGACCCAGATCAATTAGCACTTGTGATACTTAAAACACAATCAAGTAAATAACTAAACCCAGCTAGGCGGCATCTGATATTCATGCTGGCTTAGAGTATAGATAATAAAAAGCCGCTTTGCATTGCAATACCTTGCGGATCCTTGATCAGAGTCAAGTAAGTCTATCTATAAATCCATCATTAAGATGCCATTGCTCTACTTGAAATACTTTAAAAGAAGTGCGCTATTGGCTGTTGCTAATTTTTCTAAAAAATTTCTTTGTAATTGCACAATTTTCATATTTTTAATATACCTATAGAAAAAAGTGATTGCAGTTCCATCTACCATAAGGTCAAATGGTCCTTCCACTAAATTACCCGTTGAACTTGTAAGGTGGATGATGTAAGGGTCATCCCTTTCAGAATATTCATCAAGCAAGCGTCCACCATGTAGATTCCATTTTTTTGCATCCAAAAGAAGATGACTTAGCCCCTCTAAGCACATTAAATTTATTGCGTTTTGCTCCCAGCAAATCTCCCCCTCCATTCTGTCTGCAAGATATTTAAATTCATAAAAATTAAACTGCGGAGAAAAAATAACAAATCCTATATTGCAATAGGGTGTCGTAATATTTAATCTAGAAGCGAGCTCTTTAAATTTTGGTGTCCCATGTTCATAATTATCTAAAAAAGTAGCAACTGAATCGGCAGGCCCCATGTCTTGACATAGGGCCACTGTATTTTTATTGGCTATCATTTGCGAAATCAAAGCATCAATCTCATTAACTGGTGACTTTAACAGCAACATATCTGCATCCAAGAAAACAATCCAGCGACCTAATAAATTTTTATTGCGTAAAAAAATGACGAGGTTTGACTTTAACTTATAGGGGTGTGCCCCAGACAATTCCATAGGAATAGGAATAACGTCTACGCCATACTCTTTTAGAAAATCCAGCTGATTTTTTGTCAAACCATAATCAAGTACAAAAACATTCTCGAAATCATGTATGTATAGCTTTAAATTCGCTAATAAACTTAACCCAAGAAGAAAATATTTTTTGTCAAAAGGAACTAAATAGATTGGTGCTAATTTTTTTATATTCATAAAAGAGATATTATAATTTTTTCATATTTAGTGATGCAGTCGAAGATAGAGTACTTCATATTAATTGAACAACAATATCAGGTTTGATGAAATGTTATTCTAAAAAAATATTGAATTATCTGGGAAGAATAATGTGAAAGATTGAGTTGGATGGGAACCCTTTTAAAAAATGGGGAGTGTAAAGCCAGCAGCTAACAACTATTTATAAAAAAGCCACCCGATGGTGGCCGATCTATTTACTCCAAAAATATAAGTCCGTCTTTATTTACTAATTCTGCACTCTGATGGCAACAATTGAGACAGCAGATTTGTTTCGGAAGATCTACAAGACCAACCCCCCGCCCAAGTTGCCCCTTCTGGTTTTGATAAATCAATGGGTTTCGGTACGTTTGCATCTGGGTCATTTGTTGGAATGAGGTGTAATGTATTTTTACCATCAGGGGCAACGCTTACTTGATAGTCAATAGCGATAGCTCCTGAAGGAGTTACCTCAATCAATTTGACGCTACGAGTCGGTACAAATGTAAATGAGCCATTCGTAGCTTCATCCATCAGAACAGTACCTCGACTTGCAAAAGCTTCTGTCACAGCCA
>Ga0194037_1000578_pt1 | contig 28208 bp, 21 predicted proteins | sample JunL306m_MetaG_FD_148653 | JGI IMG/M metagenome (GOLD analysis project Ga0194037, IMG submission 148653) | Anoxic zone freshwater microbial communities from boreal shield lake in IISD Experimental Lakes Area, Ontario, Canada - Jun2016-L304-6m | ecosystem: Environmental > Aquatic > Freshwater >...
TCCGAGCGATGAGTGGTTCATAAAGCTGTTCTATCTCACCCTTAGAAATATCAGCGAGTGATGGAATCCACCGATAAAGGATTGGAGAGGAGCGCTGAAGAAGTGCATGGATAGACGCCGACCCCCCGAGGCGAAGAGTCATTGCCTCACAGGACGCCCCAGGGCCTTTTCGTTATGTATCCGACCGGTTTAGTCCTTTAACTTTTCAGGAAGCTTGGTCTCGGTGGCAGCGAATTTAATCTACTTTTAATCTTTTAGCGCTTGCCTTAGATTTGATTTATAGCATATGCTATTCACCATGTTCCAGTCGAAGGCATGATGCGGTATCAAAGACTCTCAAAGGCCTTTTCGGATGCGGTCTTTAGGTGACTTAAAAAATCTTTCTGGAATATTAAGGGAGGCTAGTACGGACGAACGGTGTGTGACGACGACCGCTTTTCTCCGACCCTCAGGACCAAAAAGCCATTGCGGCCATCAAGTCGAGGAGATGCTGCTCTCCGTCAGGGAATGGACGTGCCTCCTCTTTAGGTCACACCATGACCGAGACACTAACGTGGCCAGCAATATCCCTCCCTTCGCTGTAACCCCTGGAAGGGGTGAGGGAGCGTATCCCAAACCTCGTGGAGAGATAGACACCTTAAGGGAAGGCACTTTGGCGCCTTCGCCGAAGGACTTCCGCGAAGCGAGAACCGAAACCAGTGGTCCCCCCTTTACGGAAGGTCATGTCGCCTGGGATCGGGGCGATCCAGGGGGTGTCATGACAAGGTCGGAGTCCAAGAGTGCAAGGCTTGCCTCTATGCGAGTTGATCAAAACCCCACTGACTCAGAGTATCGGACACCCTCTCCTATACTGAACAATAATCTTCAACCACTTTGGAAAAACTGTGCGTATTCCTTCCATACTGATGCTGGTCAGCCTGCCACTCTTGTTCGCGGGGGGAATCTCTGGTCTCTATCTCGTTAAGATGCTTGCCGTGCTGGCCTTCGTCTCAGGGGCCATTGGATTCTTGTGGCAATACATTGATAAATGCTGCGAAGGCGAGCACCCCGAATGAGTCTCACAATATCTCGCGTTTCCTCCTTGAAGGAGGCATGGATGCCCACGACCCCCGAGGCGCAGAGCCATTGCGCGCCCAGGGCGACCGAGGGCCTTTGGGTGTCATCCGCGCCGTTTCTCCTTCAGCCTTTCATGCTCCTCTCTAATAAGCCACTCAATCAGGTTCGTGATGGTACGGCCTTGCGCCTCGGCAATCTCTTTTGCCATCGCCTTGGTGTCGCCGGAAACCCTGAGATTAAGGACCGATTCTTTTTTGTGTGTAGTCATTGACGTTACTTTTTTGTGGTGATATTGTGTAGCCATTATGAGCACGTGCAACAAGGCTTTCAAGGTTCGGGCATACCCCACGCAAGAGCAGCGCAGAATGTTTGCTCGGACGGAGGGCGCTTGTCGCTATGTCTACAACCGCGCCTTGATTGAAATGGGCGAGTCTTATCAGCAGAAGAAAGATGGTCTGGTGGAGAAAACCAAGACCACCATAGACGTAAGCCGTGACGTTACCCAATGGAAGAAGCAAGAGGAAACCGCATGGCTGGCCGAAGTGCCATCGAGTCCTTTAGGACAAACCCTCCGTGCGCTTGATGATGCGTTCAAGCGGTTCTTTAAGGGTCAGACCAAGTACCCAAAGAAGCACCGCCGTCAGATGGCGTGTTCGATTCGGTCACAGCTTGACCCACGACAGAAGACTGCTGCCGACGCCTGGGCCAATCAGAAGATCGTCTTTCCCGGGTTCGGAATCCTCAAGACGTCACAGCCTAAAAGGCTGAGGGTGGCCCAGCCCAAGATGCTGACCCTGTCCCGTGACGCCTGTGGCCGATACTTCATCGCCTTTCAGGTTGAGCAGGAGATGGAGCAGTTACCCGCTAACGGCCAGACTGTTGGCGTTGATCTTGGGGTCAAGACACTGGCCGTGTATTCGACTGGGGAGCAGGTAAAGGCCCATGAAGCCGCAAAGAAACTGAAGCGTAAACTGAAGCACGCACAGCGCTCACTAAGCCGCAAGGTAGGCAGCAAGAAGGGTGAGGCCAAATCGAACCGCTACAAGAAGCAGCAACGAAGGGTTGCTCGGATTCATTGCCGAATTGCTGATGCTCGAAAGGACACCCAGCACAAACTAACGGATGACCTCACCAAGCGTTTTGGTGTCGTCTGTCTTGAGGACCTGAACGTTAAGGGGATGACCAAGAGCGCGAAGGGAACCGCTGAAGCTCCCGGCAAGAAGGTTGCCCAGAAGGCCGGATTGAACCGGGGCATAGCAAACGCTGGCTTTAGCGAGGTGCGCCGACAGATTGAGTACAAAGCCCTGTGGCGAGGTGGCGCGGTCCTGTTCGCAGACCGCTTCGCTCCAACGAGCCGTTCCTGCTCATGTTGCGGGGCATACCAGACTGAATTCAGTCTGAAGATTAGAGAATGGACCTGTTCCGATTGTGGAGCAGTTCATGACAGAGACGTAAACGCGGCGATCAATATCGTCACGTTCGCTATCGGGGGAACCCCGGAAGCTAGGGCGGGGAACGTCCGAAGTAAAGCGCGAGGAGAGGCAAACAATCCCGGTCCGGATGAAGCAATTCAGCCGACACGCTGGGGCCTCGATGAACCGCGAACCGAAAGCCGACTCTTGAATGGTCAGGAGGTCATGCCGAGCAAGTCACGACGACGAGCGGCAGCATGACAGGCGCGGATTCCAATGAAGCAACCTGCCCAAGGCCTTGCTTAGCCCATAGTGAAAGCGATGCCATATCGACTGATATCGCCCCCGCCGAACCCAAGCCACCACGGACGGACGTGGGACTGCCATCAATTTCAAGGGGAATGACCCCTTAAAAGGCATCATTGAACATAAATACACTCAACAAAACCCTGCTCAAGAGGTCGCCAATGCCTAAAATAAGGAGGGAGGACGTAACTATCCAGCATCACAGCCTCTTGTTCAGCGGCATTAACGGCCGCCATGACGTGTCCAGCCGGCATAAAGTAGCTTTGCCCAGCGACAGCCCTCATTGGCTCATGACCCTCCATGTATAATGTTATCTCGCCCTTGAGAACGGTTGTAGTACCACCGTAATCATGTTCGTGAATGGGTGCGCGCGTTCCCGGAGCACGGGTAGATTTGATCACTAATGCTCTTCTGGTTAAACCATCACCCGTCTGGATTATGCGATCCACAACGACCTCAGTCTTAGCTGCCGAAGCGGCAACCAACGGCGGCAGGCTCCCATTTATCTCAGTGACGTAATTGCAGTCATCCTTTGCTGACAAAAGGTCATCAACAATGACATGAGGAAGAACCCCCTCATCAAAGCTGACGTTAGCAGGAATTCCGGTGCGACTCTGCAAGACATTCTCACCATCAGACAGCAAGCCGTTTAGAAACCGGACCCCCTTCAAAGCCTTATCACCCGCTATTGGCATTGCACGAAACTTCAAAACCCGTGTCCCACTCCCACCCATGAGCTGCCCCTCACGCAAGTTAGTCCCTACCCCAAGCGGAAGCGATGGCTTACCTGTCACATAGACCGGTTTATCGAACCTAACCTCAAAGTCCATAGCAGTGTTACTGCTGTAAATGCCAGGTTTGGGTGGAATAACTTTAAGAATCCGAGGCGAACTTTCATGTTTCTTATTTGATGCCTCTTGAGTAGCCAAATCTTGGCCATAAGCAACCTCAATCAAGGCAAAAAACACCACTGACACAGTTAAAAATCTAATTCTCTTCAAATTACACACTCATCAATTCAATCAAACTTGTCATTAAAGGCTAAGGACTTCGATTTTCACCCCCAGAATCGAGCTTCATATTAATAGGGGTTCCTCGGTGAAATTTAGGGCAATAATTGCTTATTTTTCTAGGAAGCCTCACCTAACGGAGTGATATTTGAAGGGGACGATCAAGTAAGAAGGCAACCCTCACCTGGTGCGTGACATATGGGCAGAAGTTTCTACCCATCAGTGTGGACCTAGAGAGCTCAGTGTCAACGTATTTCGTTTTGGCCCAACAGATGGGTCATTTTTGCTACGGCCAAGTAAAAAAGATTGCTCAGGCTGCTTAGGGCGTTGGATCCTCTGGCTTTGAGGATATGTTCACAACCAATACCCCAACCACCCGGAGTTTTGCACAACCCCAACAGTTTCCAGATGGGCCTATGGGTTAAAGCGCGAGGAGAGGCAAACAATCCCGGTCCGGATGAAGCAATTCAGCCGACACGCTGGGGCCTCGATGAACCGCGAACCGAAAGCCGACTCTTGAATGGTCAGGAGGTCATGCCGAGCAAGTCACGACGACGAGCGGCAGCATGACAGGCGCGGATTCCAATGAAGTCTGCGCTGCCGCGTATGAGGAAGGAAAGGAAGTGAACGAATTGACCTGGAACCTAGCACTCCCTTTCATCAACGGCATCGATGCCGATGAACTGCCCGAATCAGGATTTGACTGGTTAGATCAGGGTGAAGTCCACATCGCGCATGAATCGCCTGAACTCTTCTAATCCCTTCTGGAAATCATTCAGTTGGATGACGAATAGATCCAGACGATTCAGTGTTTTGGTCAATTCAGACTCCACCTAGCAATGGACTCCAGTGATTGGACTGGGTTAGGACGAGTTAAGATGTTTCTTTCATGATGGGTGCCCCATGGAGGAAATCATGAGAAGAGCAAGAAGGACTCACTCCCCTGAGTTCAAAGCCAAAGTAGCCCAAGTGGCCGTTAGGGTGACAAAACATCGGGCTGATCTGGCTGAGCCGTTTGATCTGCTGCCGATTCAAAAAAAAGCGATGAACTCTCGCTAAAAAAAAGCGTTCGGTGGTCTTTTTTGGGCCGCATCACCATCGAAATGAATGTTCACACCCCTTCGTTTTCTAATCCTTACGAGCCCCTAACATGACTGAAGCGGCCTCAAAAATTGCCGTTGCAGGCATACCTACCTGTAGCCCCAAAGTTTCAGCGCTTTCAAAGGTGATACTGGCCACAACCCTAACGCCCCCATCAAGTTCGAGGGTCACATCGGCTGTGACCAATCCTTGCTTGATGTTGACCACCTTTCCAGACAGCTGATTTTGTGGGGAAAGTCGGTACCCCTCCACATCAGTGACAAGTATGATCATCGATGCCTTGACCAACGCTAGCACCTCTTTCCCAAAAGAGAGCTCCATGGTCTTTGCCGTTTCATGGGCGACATGAGCGACGAGGGTCGCTCCAGCCGCCACATGGATGATGACTTCGGAGGTAACAGCCCCGATATTGATCCCAACAATCTCACCGAGCCATTGATTGCGTGCGCTTGCTTTCATAAATAACCTTCTAAACCAGGCCAAAATAGTGGGGTCATGAGAAAATTCCTCATTGACCTTCTCCAAAAAAACGTCCTTCTTCCGCTGTAGATGTTGAAAGGCCGCAAGAAGGGCCAGTCCCGTTGCTGTCAGCCGGGTCCCCTTTGTATGCCCCCCGCCGACGACACTTTCGATCAAAGGTCTTGGCGACAACTGATTGACGCGATCGATGATCTGCCATGCGCCTTTGTAGCTGAGCCCGGTGGCTTTGGCTGCACGAACAATGGATCCCTCACGATCAATCGCCGCTAGGAGCGCGAAGACTCTGGCGGTAAGCCCTCCTCCAATAGACAACTCCGTATCAATGAGCCGCTCACTGACCATCGACCGATTCTCTGATGAGGATCATTCGGCGTTGATCTTCTGGGCGCTTATGGGATTTCATAGCCTAACGAGATGATGATGGATGTTGCTTCGGGGGTCTTTAAGAACTGAAGGAACGCAAGAGCCGCTTCATTCTTTTCACCCGGTTTCAACAACACGGCATCTTGCAGGAGGGGTGCATAAAGGCTCTGCGGAACAACCCATCCCGAGCCACTCGTCAGCTTGCCGCCCTTGAAGACCTGTGACATGGCTACAAAACCGAGCTCAGCATTTTGCGTTGCCACAAATTGATGCGCCTGCGCAATATTTTCTCCCAATACCTTCTTGCTTGCGAAAGCACTATCAAGGCCCAGGTGACTGATGACCTCGATAGCGGCAGCACCATAGGGCGCTGTCACTGGATTGGCGAGACTAATGTGCTGAAATTTCCCGGCTCGTAATGCCCTTTCACCATCATCAATGAAGTGGGGATTTTCGCTCCAGAGAACCAATCGGCCCCTCGCATAAGTAAATTGGGTTTGAGGGACCGCCAAACCCTCCTTTTCAAGCTTGGCCGGTGTGCCCTGATCGGCCGACAGAAAGACCTCAAACGGCGCTCCCGATTTGATCTGCGCGTAGAACTTGCCGGTGCTGCCTGGGACGATTGCAACCTGATGCCCACTTATTTTCTGAAAAGCGGGCACTAACGCATCCATGGCGCCAACGAAGTTGCTCGCTACAGCCACCTGAACGGTATCTGCCATCGCTGGCGATCCCATCAGGAGGCCGACCACCGTAAGCCTCTTCAACTTCGTTATTGATAAGAGCATCTGGCCCTCCTGAATGAACAATCCCCTTGAAGATATCTGATCAGCCAGAAGATGTATATAACCTACCCTACATCTTTCCTTTAGAAGGATCCACCCATCGATAGACCCTGGAAAGAATTGGCATAAAAGAAGGTTGATCATCAACGATTGATTGACACACGTTTCCAGTTATGGCGAAATAATTAGATGCGTACCTTAGTACATATTGTCTTGCTTGAGGCATGAAACATGAGCTTCGAACTGATGCTGATTGTTTTGTTAGGGACTGCGCTGGCCGGAACAGCCGAGGCGGCCCCCTTAACCCCCAGCGTTATTCCAGACATCACCCTCAAGATCGCAGGGTCAACCATCCAGGACAATAACATTGATAAAGTCCTAAAAGGCCCTCACGGCAATGATGGATTCTGTCTCAGCGGCACCTTAAGCACCTACAAGGATGCTGATATAGGCGGCCAAGGGACCTTTTGGAGAGCCTGGTTTTGCCAGCTGGATAACAACACTCTTCAAGGGCTCGGCCAAGTGAACCCGACACTCCTCATCCTCAAGCGAAATCGAAGTGGTGCGGTAACGGGGGTCTACCCACTTCTGGAACCGACTAAGAAAATTCAGTTCATGAGCATCAGCAATCCTGGGCAATGCACCCTGACATCAGGATCCACCACCGCCTATAGCTGCAGGACCAGCCAGGTGGGCGACCTTTTTCCTGATAGCCCAGATGCGGGGATGCTGGACGTCGACCCGGGCCTCTTGAGAGATTCGAATTTCAGCGCAACCATCGATGATCAAACCTACAACGAACCCGATCCCACTGTCGTGGCGGACACACTCACCGTGATCAATGCAGGGGCTGTCATTCAAAACACCCCCGTCAGCAAAAACCTGAGGGACGCCCTTCAAGCGGCTCAGATCGCTCAAGGAACCATGGCCAGTAGTTGTCTTAAGAAAGAAACCCTCGACTGTATGCCGAGCCTGAGTAAAGCAACGCTAAGCGATCTTTTCGCCGGCAACATTGCAATGTGGACACAGGTTCTCATTGATGTCGGCGGCAAAAGCACCCCGCTCACCCAATTTGCGCAATCACCCCTCACCACGGATCTGGTCCATCTCTGCAGAAGAAACCTCGGCGCAAGCACCCAGGCAGCCGCGAATGCTTACTTTCTCAATAATCCTTGTATCGCTGACGCTAAAGTCCCTGTCAACCTGAGTAACCCCGCCGCTGGGCCCGTGGTTTTGGCGCCGAGCCAGGTCTCCCTAGAGGAGACTTGCCTTGATAATTTGAGTGGCGGACGACGTGGCGTCTTTAATCCATCAGGGGACACAGCCTTCGCCGTTGGGATGCTGACCACGGAACGAAATCTGACCTTAAGCCTTGACTATCGCTACATCAAGATTGACGGTTTCGCTCCAACGGTTCAGGAAGTTTATAACGGCAATTACCCGTATTTCACAGAAGGCAGTTATGTCTTTAGAAAACGAGCACCGAAACCAACCGGCGACCTTTTAACGGTATTGAACCGCTTGGCCAGTGACGCATCGAGCCCACAAGTCTTTGGCGCTCTTAATGCATCAATCAATCAAACTTTTGGGACCGGCACTTATATCGCCACCACGGGCCAAGGCTACTCAAGTCCAACTGTCTTCGATCCAGTGAACCCCTCAACGGCCTATACGCATCAACCGCGCGGCAGCCTGCTTGATAACTGTAAAGGCGTCATCAAACAATGAAAAAGGCCGCCGCCACCCGCATCCGATCGATCTTATTAATGGGTCTATTGGGGTTTGAAGGATCAAGCCATGCGCTCACCAGTGATGGCGCCAATGGCTCGCCTTCCTCATTAGTCGTGACGGTGTTTGATCCTGCGACGACCAAAACCTTTTACAAGGATCTCGGAATCACCCAAGACAAGTTCCTCGCCCAACCAACCGGCGTCTTTAACCTTGGGCTAGACCCTCATTATTCGGCCTTCATCGGGAAAACCAACCTGATTTACAATGTGGGCGCTCATCATGCCCTGAAGTCGGATCAGTCCAACGCCAACAGTTGGGGCGTTCTCCTCTCCGCGGCCACCGAGGGTCATATCTTTGCGACCGATTGGGTCGGCATTGACCGTGTTCGACAGACCATCCAGATCTATTTCAGCTATTTAACGGGCCCATCGGGGATCTTCAACGCCGGAACCCCCGGGGCTTTCAACAGCAACCAATGGAATGGGCCTCTTTGGAATAGAGTGACTGGTAGTACCACAGGCACCATAGGCTCCCCCCTCGCCTTCTATTTTGTGACGAACCCAACGGGTTATTCAGCGGATGGCTTGATCCGTAAGGCCGGAGACTGGATCCTCGCCGCCGATGGCACGTTGACATTTAACGGCAGAGGATCGCTCCTCCAAAACAAGCCACCCATAGCGAATGCCGGCGGCAATACCACCACCCTCGCAGGAAAAGGGGTGACCCTCCATGGCGATCAAAGCGTTGACCCTGATGAATCGCCTGCGCCACTTTGTTATCAATGGAAGCAAATAGCGGGCACTTCAGTGAACCTGATCAACCCCAATAGCATAAGCCCTCGCTTCACGGCTAACGATCCGGGGCTCTATACGTTTACCCTGAGCGTCAGCGACGGAAAGGATAGCGCCAGCGATAATGGCCGGGTGGTGATCAAAAGCTTGATCATCAAAGCACCAAACAGCATCAAAGTCGGCACTAAAACCGCGATCACCTGGCAGTTCAGTCCCTCCCTTTTTGATCCCACCCAAAGCATTCGCCTTTCCTTCACCTCCGATGGCTCGACTTATCGGCCCATAGCGTCCGGTAAAATCAGTCGCGGTTCTTTAAACTTTAAACCAAGTTCCAAGTTGGTCACGATGAAAGGAACCCTCAAACTCTGTACCCTAAGGACAGCCCAAACGCCGGAGGTTTGCGATCAGCTAGCCATCGCCATCGTCAAGTGAAAACGGGCACAGGGAGAGGCTTAGGTCGAACCTTCAACCTGAACGCCGGACTGAATCAGGGACCCTATCACCCTATCTCCCTATTAAAAGCTGCCGCCGCAGCTTTTTCATTGCGAACTTTCTCCTCATGAAGCCTTCGGCGCTGACGATGATGCGGCTGACCTCGAAGCACCCCAAAATAGATGGCACCCAAGAGCCCAAACCACACGGGGAGAATCAAAAGTGCTGAACGATTGCCGGCATCAAGAGACAGCGTGATGAGAAACCCAAGAAAGAACAACAAGACCACGATCGCCATCGGACGTCCACCGGGCATCTTAAAAGAAGACCGCGCATGACACTCAGGGCGCCGTTGCCGAAAGGCCAGATAGCTCAAGATGATCATGGTCCAAATAAAGATAAACAGCAAAGAAGCGACCGAGCCTACCAATTGAAAGGCATCCATCACTGTGCCATCAGCCGCGAGGAGTGCCGCTGAAGAAAGGAGAAGAATCCCTGCAAGGAGCAGCGCATTGACGGGAACGCCGCGCTGACTGAGACGACCAAATAGGGCCGCCGCATCGCGCTGCGAGGCTAAACCGTAGAGCATTCTCGAGGTCGAATAGATCCCGCTGTTGGTCGATGAAAGCGCAGAACTCACCACGACAAAATTGACGACGGCCGCAGCTCCAGCAAAGCCTGCCAAAGAAAACATCCCAACGAAAGGACTACTCGTCGCCGAAATTTGTGGCCAAGGGGTCACGATCATGAGAATCAGCAGGGTCCCGATATAAAAGAGAAGAATGCGAATCGGAATGGTATTAATCGCTTTCGGCATCACCCGTTCCGGATCCTTCACTTCAGCCGCAGTCGTCCCAACGATCTCCATTCCGACAAAGGCGAACACCGCGGTCTCAAATCCAGCCAACATACCCATCACCCCATGGGGGAAAAACCCCCCATAGGACCAGAGGTTATCGACCCGCGCCGGCACCCCCTCAGGGGAAACGAACTGCATCGCCACCATCGCGATACCAACCACGATGAGGGATAGAATCGCAACAATTTTGATCAGGGCAAACCAGAATTCAATTTCACCAAAGGCTTTGACCGTCAACAGGTTGATGGACAGCAAGCCTATGACTGAAGCGACCGCCGGGATCCAGAGGGGGAGATCGGGCCACCAGAAGCTCATGTAACCCGCGATCGCAATGACTTCAGCGATGGCGGTGACAATCCAGGCAAACCAATACGACCAGCCGGTTATAAACCCCGCCCAAGGACCCAACAAATCATCAGCCGCATCGGCAAACGATTTGTAGTTCGGATTAGAAAGGAGCAGCTCCCCCATGGCGCGCATGAGAAAGAACAGCATGAAGCCAATCACGGCATAGACCAGAATGACCGAAGGGCCCGCGAGGGAGATGGTCTTACCGGACCCCATGAAGAGCCCCGTTCCAATACAACCACCAATGGCAATCAGCTGAATATGACGGCCTGCAAGCTCCCGTTTTAAAGTACCACCGGGATGAGAGGCCCCTTGGGGAGGGGTTACTTGATGAATGAGCGACATAGGGGTTGAACCGAGTAGTAAAGAGTTCGACTATTATGCACGTGACAAAGAGAAACCCAAGCGATCGTTGATGCGTATGGGAGCACCCCTGCGCCCATCGAGGATCGCTAAAAGAGAGGGCATCACCCACCCTTCAGGTCCATCCACCTTTCAGGAATCATGACTATGATAAAGGCGCTCAATGTGCTTGGCACAGCCCTCGAACCCTGTTCCACCCAAACCATGACCGGCTTTTTAAGGGATGGTTGCTGCCATGCGCAGACTGAAGATCTGGGGAGGCATTTGATTTGTGCCAGGGTCACCGCTGATTTTCTTGCATTTTCGAAAGCACGCGGCAATGACCTCACGACCCCACAAAAGGCCTATGGCTTTCAGGGACTCCGACCCGGGGATCGCTGGTGCCTTTGTACGCTTCGCTGGAAGGAATCTTATGAGGCCTCCATGGCGCCCAAGGTGGTTCTTGAAAGTACCCACGAGAGCGCTCTCGACCTCGTGACGCTTCGGCAACTTCAGGAACACGCCTGGTATAATTAATTGAACGCATCGGCGCTGTCGTCATAACGCCCGCGCTGCATCAATAAAACAGGGATGATGAAGGACACAGGATAAAAATTCATGAAAGGACGACCGAGTGTCATCATGATGATGAACTCAAAGGTCAATCATGACGCTATCAGCCACTATCTCTCGGGAGACAAACGTTCATGCTCATGCGATGGTTTCTCTTATTTACCCCACTGGCATTTTCTCTCAAGGCCTTTTCGGTCGACCCCTCCATTGTCTTTCTGGCCTCTACCATGGCCATCATTCCGCTCGCAAAATTGATGGAGGAAGCCACCAGCGTCCTCGCGAAAAGCATGGGACCCACCTATGGCGGGCTCCTTAATGCCACGATGGGCAACGCCCCAGAGTTGATTATTGGCCTTTTTGCACTCCAAAATGGCCTCATTGATATGCTCAAGGCTTCCATTGCCGGATCCATTATTGGGACATTGCTTTTTGGTGTCGGGGCAACCATGATTGCCGGCGGCTTGAAACAACGCGTCGCGACCTTCGATAATTCGATGATTGCAATGAACCTTGCACTCTTGTCGGTAACGGCTTTTGGCCTTTTGGTCCCAGCCGTCTTCAACTTCAGTACGGTCATCGACCAAGAGATCAGCGTCCACATTTCCATTTTGATGCTCTTCATCTACCTGGCAAGTATCGTCTATACCTTGCAGGATAAAAGCCTACCCCTCACCACCGGTTCGGTTGAGCAAGCACTGAACCAGCAACATAAGCACCCTATTGAGCCCATGGAGGCGCCCCCTCATTGGTCTAACCGGACCGCGCTCATATTGCTGATGGGGGTGACTGTCGCCATTTCGTTCATGAGCGACCTTTTGACCTCATCCATTCAGCCGGCCGCTGACGCCATGCACCTAACGCCCTCCTTTGCCGGTGTCTTCTTGCTGTCGATGGTCGGTAATATTCCCCAATATATTAACTCCGTCTCCTTTGCTTCAAAGCAGCAATTAACCTTGGCGCTCTCGGTCAATCTCAGTTCAACCACTCAGCTTGCCCTCCTGGTTGCACCAGTTTTGGTTTTGATGGGACAAGCGATGGGGCTTGATATGAACCTTCGGTTCAATCAATTTGAATTGATGGGAATTCTGTTGGCCGTCTTGATCTCAAGACATCTTCTCGGAGATCAACGATCAACCTGGCTGGAGGGTTTTATGCTCATCATGGTTTATTTCATGCTGGGCATCGGATTTTATTATCTCCCTTGATTTGATCTCCATGCGGAGAGTGTCTTTTCAAAGAATGAAGTGAGCATCTTCAGAGATGTTTTTTTCAGCCTTTATTATCCCGAGAAGCTTGATCAGAGGCTTGAAATGAGATAACTTCAAGGCAACATGACTGCGATGAGTTGGCCTAGAACCGAGGTGGCTTCATCCATCTAGACGGATCACGAAGGGTGATAAAAGGGGTGCTCTTTATAAGTTCCATGATCATGATCAACGCGGTGCTAGACCACCGGTTCACTGAAACATAAAGCCAAGTTTGATGGGTTTCTGCATGCGGTATTTCCTGACACTCCTGATCATCAGTTCTTCATTATCAATAGGCCTTCCAGACATGGCCTTATCGAATGATGACACGCCCGTGGCGATAAACCCTGCTGCTACGGAGGCCCCAGCGGCGAGCGATTCAAGCACGATGGGCAAGGCCGCTTCCCCTCAAGACGATCTTCATCTGGGTGTGGCTAGCTGCGCGGGGAGCAATTGTCATGGTGCCGCGAGGCCCTACCAGAATTCTTCGGTCGTCCAAAATGAATACACCATCTGGAACCGGGAAGACCCTCACGCCAAGGCCTACGCCATTCTCCTCAACGATCGATCCAAACGAATAGCACGGAATCTAGGACTTCCAAAGCCGCCTGAAGCCTCCAAGATCTGCCTTGATTGCCATGCGGACAACGTTCCCGTATCGCTCCGCGGAAAGCGCTTCGATATCAATGATGGCGTGGGCTGCGAAGCCTGCCACGGTGGCGGCAATCGCTACCTCGGGCCTCATGTTTCTGGAGAGGTCACTCACCAACAGAACCTTGATTTCGGCCTTTACCCTACGGAAAAACCGCTCGAACGCGCGCAGCTTTGCATGAAATGCCATGTCGGTGATCAGGATCGATTTGCCATCCACAAGATCATGGGGGCTGGGCATCCTCGCATTAGTTTTGAACTCGATACCTTTACCGAAGTCCACAAGCACTATGTCATCGATGCCGATTACCAAAAGCGTAAGGTGGTGTCCTCACACGCCAACACCTGGGCCATCGGCCAGATAGAGGCTGCCCGCCGCTTTATCGATCTCTATAACAACGGAAAACATAGCCACCGCGGTCTGATGCCCGAACTCTCCTTCTATGATTGCGAGGCCTGCCATCATCAAACTGACGTCCCCAGCGACCCCATGAGAGAAACGCGTCCCATTACCCCGGGTGATTCAGCGCCGGCGAAGCTTTTGTGGGAGCCACGCGCCTTGTCATCGAGCATCGGCCCCGGTGTTGTGAGGTTCAATGACTCTGGTTTCGTGATGACGGCCATCCTCGGCGACCTCTTGGACCACGAGCACGGCGAACAGATCCGCTCAGCCATCATCGCCATGCATAAAGCCAGTCAGTCCGACCCACAAAGTCTCCACCAGGCCCTCAAGAACATTGATCATTTACTCGAGTCATTACAAAGGGAGCTGACCCAGCACACCTATACCGTCGCTGATTGCCGCGAACTTTTAAGCGATATCATCAGCCGAAGCCGGCAGAATGATTTCTACAGTTATGCCGCCGCAGAGCAAGCGGTGATGGCTGTTGAGGCAATCCGGGCGACCTTAAAACAACAGGGCGATTCCTCAGTGACTGACCACTCGATGGATGCACTGAGGAAGGCCACTCAAAATCCGGACGCCTTCCACCCCTCTTTGTTCCGTAGTGCGATCGGGACGCTTGGATCGCCATGACGAGGGACAATCGTGGTGAACTTATGTCATGGACACGCTCCTTCTCCGCCACAGAGAGCGGGTTACCCTTAAGGCTATTGCCGTGAGCAGCGATTCATCTTCTTATAAAGTTGCCATTATCGGCTCTGGCCCTGCAGGGCTCAGCGCTGCTGCCCGGGCGGCCGAGCTCGGCGTTGCTCACATTGTCATCGAGTCGGCACCTGACATCTCCAATACGGTTAATTTCTGGTACCAAAAAGGCAAGCACGTCATGGACGAGCCTGCCAATATGCCGCTGAGAAGCAGCGCTAAGTTCAGCGAAGGAACTCGTGAGGAAGTCCTCAAGGCCTGGCGAGAGGACATTGATCACCTGAAGATCAATCTTCGATTTAACGCCGCGCTAAAAGCGATCAACGGGGAGGCCGGCGCTTTTGAAGTCACCCTCGCCAACGGGGACGTGATTAAGGCAGAATCCGTGGTTCTCGCCATCGGCACCATGGGCAATATCCGAAAGCTGGGTATTCCAGGGGAAGATCACCCGGCAGTCGCCTACAAGTTAGATGATGCTTCCCTTTTGAAGGGGAAGAAAATTATTGTGGTCGGTGCCGGTGATTCGGCCATTGAAGACGCTATCGCCCTGTCGAAACACAACAAGGTCACCGTCATTAATCGCCGCGAAGGCTTTGATCGCGCCAAATCACGAAATGCAGCCGCGATCTTAAATGCCATCGAAAATAAAGAGATCGCCTGCATCTATGGCGGCGTTCCAGAGTCGGTTTCACCTTCCCCTGGCGAGGGCGCATTGGCTGATATGATCATCGAATCAGCCAATGGCAGCGTGACCGTCCCAGCCGACCTCATTATTATCAGAGCGGGTGCGATGCCCCAACGTCAGCTCCTTGATAGTCTCGGCGTCGGATTCCCTAATGAAGCGGAAACCGCTTTCCCGATTATCGGTGAGGGCTATCAGAGCAGCCGAGCCGGTGTCTATATCGTTGGCTCGCTTGCGGGCTGCCCGCTGATCAAAGAAGCGATGAATCAAGGCTACGAGGCGATTGAGTTTATCGAAGGACGAGCCATTGATCCTGCCGATCAAGGTTTACTGGAAGCCGTCCTCAAACCCTTACCCGATTATCAGGGCGTCAAAGAGGCCCTAGTGCAATTGAAGAAAAATGTCCCGATGATCGCGGACGTCACTGCGCTGGTCCTTCGTGAATACGTCCGAGAAAGCGAGCTCCGGTTTCTGAAGGCGGGCGATGTCTTCTACAAGCCCGGCAATTACACAACGGGTATCTCCGCCATTCTCAAGGGGTCTATCGGCCTATGCCTTCATGGCGATCCCAACGAACGCAGTTATTGTTATACCGTTGGCGATTTGCTAGGCATCGTTAGCTTAAGCGCAGGCCTTCCCGTCGATATCTGGGCGATTGCCATGGAGGACTCCGTCCTTTTGGAAACCCCATCAAGAGCCTCGCAGAAGCTATTCAATAGCGTCGATGCGATCAAAAAAGAGATTGATTACCTCTTCACCCGCAGAATCATCTTACGCTCCTTTGTGTCTCTCCTCCCTCAAGACAATATTCAGGAAGATATCGACGAGATGCAGTTTGATGCGATTGCCGCTGATGTCGAAGTCCTGAGCCTCAAAGCCGGTCAGGTAGTCTATAAGGAAGGCTCTGACACCGATGCGTTCTATATCATCCGGAAAGGCGCCGTCAGCTTGTCACGTGCATTCGAAGGGAAAAGTCAGGTCCAACATTTGATCTCTGCCGGCGAGTGGTTTGGCAACGATGAGATTTTCCTTGGCGGTAACCGCCTTGATACCGCAACGACCTCTACGCGCAGCGAAATAGTGAAGCTCCACGCCAGCAAATTCATGGCCATGCTGGCCCGATACCCCACGATTCAGCATGCAGCCGAGCGTAAGGCCAGAACCATGCTCCTCAAGGAGCAGCAAAAAAGCACTGAAACGAATACCAGTGCCGTCATCGGCTTTCTGGATGACACTGGGGTGGTCGAAGGCACTAACGTTTTAGTGATTGATGAATCGCTCTGTGTTCGTTGCGACAACTGTGAGAAGGCCTGTGCCGAGACACATGGCGGCATCTCTCGATTGAAGCGTAAAGCCGGCGATACCTTTGCGACCATTCATGTGCCGGTGGCTTGTCGCCATTGTTATGACCCTAGCTGCATGAAAGACTGCCCGCCAGATGCCATCAGCCGGCAACCAGACGGTGATATCAGCATCAACGGCAACACCTGCATTGGCTGCGGTAACTGTGTCGCTAATTGCCCCTTCGGTGTGGTGCAACTGGTGGCCGCGCCAGTCCAAGAACCCACCTCCTTGTTGTCATGGCTGTTATTTGGGAAAGGACGTGCCCCAGGACAGGAGTCGGAGCACCTGCATGACGGGAAGGCCAGTAAGAAAGCGGTCAAATGTGATCTGTGTGTCAATCAGGCATCAGGACCCGCATGCGTTCACGCCTGCCCAACTGGCGCTGCGCTTCGCACCAGTCCTGATCAACTGGTCAAGATTTTTGAAGCATCGCACCTGAAGCATTAAAAAAGGCCTCCAAAGACATCCGATGAACCGCTCTTTTATCCATCAGGACCAATTTCTCTACCTCAAGATTGCCTTGGGCCTCTGCTTGGTGTCTATCCTCCTCTATGCGGTGGACGACCCCGTCGGACCCCCTAGCGGAAACTCCTGGCTCGGCTATACCCTAGGAACGATAGGCGCCCTGATCATTGTCTGGCTGGTCTGGTTCGGGGTCAGAAAACGTCAATACACCGGCACCCGCTTCAGTCTGACTCGTTGGTTATCGGCTCACGTTTATTTAGGGGCAGCTCTCCTCGTCATTGGCACCCTCCACTGTGGGTTCCAGTTTGACAATAACATCCACACGATCGCTTATATCCTGATGGTCATGACCATCCTGAGTGGCATGATCGGTGTCTACTATTATCTGACCATCCCGGGACTCATCTCCGCAAACATCGGTAACGCAAACGCGCAACAACTTAACGCAACCATTGATCAGATTGACCGAAAGGCTCTGGAGATCGCCCGCCAAATCGATAGCTTCGTGCACGAGATGATGGCCTATAGCATCCAAACCACCCTCAATGAGCGTCGGCCGGCCAACAAGAAAGCCGTGATGGATATGTTGAATTTTGGTGAAACCATCAAGGAAGCTTCGAAGGCTTGTTATTGCTCATTGACCAAAGAAGAGCCCATCAGGGTGGAGCAGCCGGTTATCCTTTCTAAAAAACGGGCCCCCAAAGACCCACAGTTGGTGCTGTCCGCGATCATCATCGACCTGTCATTCAATCGTTCGCCGGGAGAAAAGCTGCAGCAGTTGTTGGATCTCATCAACGAAAAGGCCGCTTGCATTCAGAAGCTTCATTTGGATCGTGTCTACAATAGCCGACTTAAGATCTGGCTGATGTTCCACGTCCCCCTGTCGCTAGCGACCCTCATTGCGCTGGTGATTCATATCGTTTCCGTTTTCTATTACTAAACCGAGACAGGCCTGCCCGTGAAGTTTCGTATCCGCCATGGCAACCAACCCGGTCAGCCAGAAGACCCTTCAGCCCATCTGGTGTTCGAATCCGATAGCCTCAGAATCGGTCGTAGCCCAGACAATGAACTCGTCACGGATAACCCATATGCCGCCGATTATCATGGCGTTATCCGTTCGGCAGGCCCATCCGGCGGAGCGGCCATTGAGTCAATGGTCCTGAGCGGCATTGTCGTCAACGGCAAAAGCCGAAAAATAGCGCGGCTCAAACCTTACGATATCGTGAGCGTAGGTCACTTTCACCTGAGGATTCTCGCGCCTGATCCAGAACACGACTTTGTGGCTGAGATCATCACGCCCCAAGAAGCGCATGAGCATCTCTTAGCCTTCCATCAAGGTAACCGCACAATCCGCTGGATCAAGGCGAAGCTCCATCAACTTCAGGTCCGCCCTGTTGCATGGTTTGCCGTTGTCTTAACCCTTCTGCTGCTGTTTATTATTCCACTGACCGCCGTCTACGTTCCAAGCCTCAATCACTTCCTCAAAAACGGCAGCCCAGGCATGCGCGCCATGAGTGCTACCTCATGGAGTATCGGACCGGTCAGTCGCTATCACATTAGGATCGCCGATGAATGCGAACAATGCCATACCGACGGCGCCTTCACCGATGTTCCCGACAAGGCCTGCTATGCCTGCCATGAGGATATCCGGCATCATTTCAATCTCGATGTGACTGAGACGAAAAAGAACGAGATGCCCCTGTGTGGGGATTGTCACCAAGAACACATCGCCGATAATTTCTTGGTCCTCGGCGACCGGGTTGAACAATGCCTTCAATGTCATACCGACATCACACAAGTGGCTCCAAAGTCAAAGCTGCAATCGATCCCAGAGGATTTTTCAGGTGAAGAGAGCCTTTTTGCTAGGAAGCATCCTGAATTTGTCGCCGCCATGGTCTCTAATCATGAAGAGGATCACCCCATCGTCACTCGGGTCAGAATGGATGATAAAGAGCATCTCAAAGAGCACTCAGGCCTCGTCGGATTTTCCCATAAAGACCACTTAAAGAAAGACGGTATCCTCGCCCCTGATGGAAAAGGCGGCGCTGAGATCATGAAGCTTGAATGCTGGAGCTGCCATAAACCTGATGATCAGGGCGTCGGCATGAAGCCTTTAAAGTTCGAAGATCATTGCCAACGCTGCCATCAACTGACCTTTGACGAACTGGCACCGAGCACCGAGTTACCCCACGGTAAGGCTGAGAAAATCTTTCCCTTCTTAAAAGAATTTTATGCAGGAAGCCCCAAGGGCACGCGGATTGAACCACCCTCACCGCCCGATAAGAATAATCGCGAGCTCCCTGGACGGATGGTCAGTCGAGGCGGCCTTGACTTTGACGACCCTGACGTCACACTCGATGGCTATACCCGAGAAATGACCCAGCGCGTCTTTGAAAAAGGGGTCTGTTCCGAATGTCATCAGCCATTTAAGCCCTCCAGTGATGTCTCCGAGTGGCGGGTCGTCAAGCCGAAATTTACCGAGAAATGGTATCCGGCCGCCAAATTCGAGCATCAAGCGCACGCCATCTATGGTTGCACCGGATGCCACCAGGTCGAATCTTCTGAGAGCCCTGAAGATGTCAACATCCCGGCCCAGGCGAGCTGCACGGAATGTCATGACGCTGACAATTCAAACTGTCTCAAGTGCCATACTTTCCACAAGGATCCTCACTTTAATATGAAAGGCACCCGGTTCGGGCCTAAAGTGGAAGCCATCAAGCCTTGGCACGGGAACAGCTCTGCCGGTCAGACTGATGGGGTCATCACCCCGGCTCCAGGACATCCATGAGGATGGTCACCACGATGTCAGTGCCCACCCGTCATGAAATAAAGTCTCTCGCGAAGGTCATAGGATTCTTGCTCCTCCTCGCCCAGTCGCTGGTCCACGCTGATATCGCCACCCATTGCACCGGGGGGTGCGCTAACGCAAACAGTTTTCTCACCGTCGACCAGGTTAATCGCATCCTGGCGCAGGCCTATCAGGAAGCAAAGGCGGGCGGTAACCAAGCCGTGACCATTGCTGTTGTGGATCGGGTCGGCAACGTCTTGGGACTTTTTGAAAGCACCGCCGCACAGCAGCAGGCCCAAGCTGCGGGTTTACCCCCGGCGGTCGGCGGCTTGGTCGTCATTCGATCCAATCGTTTTAATTCCGATCTCCCCCCCCTTAATTCGCTCTCTACATTGCTCAAGACCTACAATATCGTGACGCCAACGCCCCCGGCTACACCCCCCACGTATACCCCAGCGCCAACCCCTTATACCGCCAAAGGCCAAGGACTTGAAGAAGCCCAGGTTCCAAGCTCCATCGCGGCGATCTCAAAAGCCTTAACCGGGGCCTACCTTTCGAGTGAAGGCAATGCCTTCTCGACCTATACTGCAGCCCAAATCATCCAAGAGCACTTTAATCCCAATGTACTGGGGCAAGCCGCAGGCCCTTTGTTTGGGGTGCAATTCAGCCAGTTACCCTGTGGCGACCTGGTCTCCCAAGGATCAGACCTCGGCGTCGGCCCCCGCCGCTCACCCCTTGGCTTTTCAGGTCAACGTGGCGGCTTACCCCTCTACCTCAGAGGCACCCCCGTGGGGGGGATCGGCGTCATCGCCACCAAGGTCTACACCATTGAGCAAAACATCTCGAATCCCGCGCCCAGTGCGGATGAACGGATCGCGATCGCGGGGGCAACGGGTTTTTTAGCTCCATTTAATCGCCGCGCCGATGTCATTACGGTCAATGGGCAGACGCTCCGCTTCACCTCCACGGGCGATCAAGATCTCTTAACGAATCCCGCCAAGGCCCCTTCGCTGTCGACGATTACTGCCAATGGAGAGGGCGCTCTATTATCTGTCCCTGGATATTTTGATGGGACCGTCAGGGCAGGTCTCGCCTTTGGACAGGCCGACTCCGGCATTTATCCTGCGGATAAGGACCCTGCATCAGCGGTCCTTTTCAAAGGCCTCAATGCCTACATCCTGTCTGATTCCACCGGCCAAAACCGTTACCCGCCGAAGGATGGCACCGTCACCAATGGCGAGCAGCTCACTCAGGGCGACGTCACGACCCTCCTCCGCAAGGCGATTGGTGTCGCTAATGAAGCCCGCTCCCAAATCCGGCGCCCGTTGTCGACCGCAGCAAGGCTCACGGTCTCCGTCGTCGACACCGAAGGCAACATTCTTGGGATCCTTCGGAGTCAAGATTCTCCCATGTTCAGTACCGATGTCGGCCTTCAAAAGGCCCGAACGGCCGCCTTTTTCAGCAACCGTGATGCGGGCAGCTTGCTGCAACCCAGCAATGTCTATCCTTATGTCGAAAGGGCCAGAAACTTCATTCCCTTTGCAACCTCTGGCCCTCTTTTTTCTGATGGGACTGCGTTGACCCCGAGAGCCCTTGGGAACATTGGTCGCCCACTGCTTCCAGATGGGATATCCAGGACACCCTATGCCCCTTTGAGCCTCCCCTACCAGCCGGTGAGTGTCTACAAAACCGGGGTCAATCAGTGGAGTGAATTCAACGTCGGAATGCAGCTCGATTTAGTCTTTAGCGATTTACTCTATGCCATCACGAACCCATTTGGGGTGGCCTTAACCCCTCCGTACCCGGTTGTCCCCATCACCAACTGTGCGGCGTCCAATAGTTCTATCCCGCCCAATGCTCTCGCGAATGGGATGCAGCCCTTTGCGGGCGCGGTCCCCCTTTACAAAAATAATGTCCTGGTGGGGGCCATCGGAGAATCTGGAGACGGTGTTGACCAGGATGACATGGCCGGATTCTTAGGGGCCTATCGAGCGGGTCTGATCACCCAACCAAAAGTCACCAATGCGAACGGTTTCATTCGTTCCAATCGGGTGATCTTCAATACGGGTCATGCCTCCTTGGCCCTCCGTTTTGTTGAGTGCCCCTTTAGACCCTTCATCAACAACAGCACCGAGTCTGCGTGCAATGGCAAGTAGGCTGGCCCTCAACGCTCCCCTGGGCCGCTCCGTGGACCCTACGCTTCGGGCTTTAAAAGCGTGGCTCATCTTGCTATTCATCGCATCGGGGATTCAAAATGCCAACGCCATCCCCCCCTTAGCCGCTGAAAAAAGTCCGGAGCCACAGAAAGCTCCCGCTCCTAGAACTATTCCTGGATCTGAGGAGAGCGAAGAGGATGAGGACCTGACTGAAGAAGACTTTCTCGGTGGGATCTTCTCAAAAGGGCCCTCAGCCCCAGAACGAACGGTGCCGGGAAGACCCCAAAAATCGCCTTCAGAACCTGAGTGGAAGGACTCCAACCAAGCCGCAGGGCTTGAGCCGGTGGTCCCCCCAAACCCCCTCACGCCGGGGCTTTTTGTACCGATTGAAGACCGTTGGCGGCTTGCCAAAGATCTTAATCTCGTCAATGAGAGCCTGATAGATCCTTACAACCGTAATCCCATCAAGGGCGACCGCCCCTTGTTTGGGGACGACTATTTCTTCAATTTCATTGGCATCTCCGACTCCCTTCTTGAGCCTCGGGGCATTCCAACGCCGGTGTCCCTTCAGGCCAGTTCACCGGGCCTTACTAGCAACCCCCAGCTTGATCTCAATGGCCGCCAAACGCAGCTTTTATTCAATCAAAACCTGATTCTTTCATTTGACCTCTACAAAGGCGATACCGTCTTTCGACCACCGGATGTGGAATACCGGATTACCCCGGTCATCAACTACCAATACACCAATGTCCAGGAATATGGCGTCGTGAACATCGATCCAAGACGCGGTGACAACAGAAATATTTACTTTGTCGGGATGCAGGAGCTGTTTGCCGACTACCATCTCCAGAATGTGTCAGAGCGGTATGACTTTGACAGCATTCGCCTCGGCATCCAGCCCATCAATGTCGATTTCAGGGGCTTTTTATTCCTCGACAATCAGCTGGGTGTGAGACTCTTTGGTAATCGCGACAACAACCGCTGGCAATACAACGTGGCGTGGTTTAGGCGCCTTGAGAAAAACGTCAACAATGGGCTTAACGATATTAGTAAGGCTCCCCGTGATGATGACATCTATATGGCGAACCTTTATCGGCAAGACTTCCCTTTCCGTGGGTTTACCTCGCAAGTCGCCGTGGTCTATAACCAGAACCGGGAAGGCAATAATCAAGCCTTCTATGACCAGAATGGATTTCCTTCGCGCCCGGCGCTCCTCGGGACACAAACCGGTAAAAACTATGATGTCGCCTATCTTGGTTATAACGGCGATGGTCATTTTGATCGCTTTAACTTAACCGGCTCTTTCTATTATGCTGTAGGCACCGAAAATAAAGGAACCTTCACCCCTCAAGCCACCGATATCAATGCCTGGTTTGTGGCGACCGAGGGATCTATCGACTTTGACTGGACCCGAACCAGACTCTCGATCCTTCACGCCAGTGGCGATAAAAACCCCTATGACAATAAAGCGCAGGGTTTTGATGCGATCTTTGAAAACCCTCAGATTGCAGGCGCAGATACCAGTTTCTGGATTCGTCAAGCGCTGCCTCTGATTGGCGGGGGTGCAGTCGCTCTGTCAGGCCGAAATGCCGTCCTCCCTTCGATGCGGTCATCCAAAGAACTCGGCCAATCAAATTTCACCAACCCCGGCATCAGCCTCTTTGGCTTTGGTACCGACCATGACATCCTCCCGGAACTCAGGGTCTCAACGAATTTCAACAAACTGTTTTTCGACAATACAGCGGCCCTCGAAACGGCAAGAAACCAAGGAAACATCGGCACCGACATTGGCTGGGACCTCTCAACCGCTGTGGTTTATCGCCCTCTTTTCAACCAGAACATTGTGACGCGACTCTCAGGCGCTACGCTTATTCCTGGAAATGGCGCCACTGATTTGTTCGGCGCCCGAATGATGTATTCGGTCCTTTTTGATGTCATCCTGACCTATTAAGCTTGGCCTCCTCTCGTAACGACTCATCGATATGACCTTTGCATACCCTTCTTTTCTTCGCGCTCTCATCGCACTGATCCTCATCACTCAAGGATCAGCGCTGCTGGCCAGTGAAGGAGAGGAAGCCCAAGAGGTGGTCTACGCCGAAGCCAAAGATGCTCCCCGTCAGCAATCTAAAAAGGAGGCTGATGAGAAGAGCAAGGGCTGTCTCACCTGTCATACCTCAACAGACAAAATGAGCATGCATGACAATGAGGCGGTCACTCTAGGCTGCACCGACTGTCATGGCGGCAACGCCTCCATCATGGTTCCTCATGCCATCGCCAAACACAGCGATAGCTATCAGCAGTCGCTCAATCAAGCCCATATCCAGCCTAGATTTCCAGCGTTCTGGAACTATCCAAGCAGCCGCAATCCCGAAGTCTCCTATTCAAAGCTGAATGACGAAAGCCCTGAGTTCATCCGCTTCGTCAATCCGAGCGACTACCGGGTGGTTCGAAAATCCTGCGGAAATTGCCATCTAGCAGAGATTCAGATGGCAGAACGCAGTCTGATGTCCACCGCCGCCATGTTCTGGGGCGGCGCCGCCTACAACAATGGCATCCTCCCGTTTAAGATATCGGTCTTGGGTGAGTACTACAAAACCCTCGAGGGCGATGAACGCAAGGAGGCCGAGGAAGGTGGCCGGCCGTTAACGATTGGTGGGATCCTCCAGGGCATGGGCAAGCCGGATGCCAATATGGTTAAGAAAGGGGTGTTACCTCTCATCGCGCCACTCCCCACCTGGGAAGTGCTGCCGCCGGGGGATATCTTCCGGGTCTTTGAACGGGGCGGCCGAGTGATCGGCAATCTGTTTGCAGAAACGGGGCTCCCGAATGAATCAGGATCCATTCAACGTCTTGAAGAACCCGGCCGGCCAGATACCCGGCAGTCCAATCGTGGCGCAGGGACCGGCGCCCGCATCGCCGTCCCCATTCTGAATCTTCACAAGACGCGACTCAACGATCCCTTCACCTGGTTCCTCGGCACCAACGATAACCCAGGAGATTATCGCTCCTCAGGATGCGCCTCCTGTCACGTCGTGTACGGCAATGATCGGGACCCACGGCATTCAGGACCCTATGCCCAATTTGGCCACAGTGGCACCTCGCAAACCAAGGACCCAACCATTCCTAAAGGAGAGAGCGGCCATCCCCTTAAACACGAATTTACCCGCTCTATTCCGACCAGTCAGTGCATGATCTGTCATATGCATCAACCGAATGTTTTTGTGAATAGCTTCCTTGGGTATACGATGTGGGACTATGAGGCCGATGCCCCCAACATGTGGCCCAAAGAGCAGCGTTACGTTAACGCCGGAGACGATTCAAGTGGAACCAATGTTCGCGGTGAGCAGATCACACTCGGCAGCGGTGTGAAACCAGAACAAATCGTGACCGACGATAAAGCTCGGGAGATTGCGACCCATAACCCCGAAGAAGCAGCGCAACGGGGCCTTTGGAGTGACCCTAAGTTCCTGAGCGGGGTTTGGGAGCGGAACAACAAAAATAAGGACACCCAGTTTGCCGATTATCACGGTCATGGCTGGAATTTCAGAGCTATTTTCAAGCGTGACCGCGAGGGTAATCTGCTTGACAAGACCGGTGACAAGGTCGCCGATACCGACCCTCAGAAGTTCCAAAAAGCCGTGCATCTCTCCTCGATCCACCTCGATCTTGGAATGCATTGCGTTGATTGCCATTTCACCCAAGACGCCCACGGCAATGGCCACCTTTATGGCGAGGTCGCCCAATCGATTGAAATCGATTGTGTGGACTGTCATGGGACCGCCGACCGTTACCCCTCCCTACTGACCAGTGGCCCGGCGGCCCCTAAAGGGGGCAGTGACCTTTTGGCCTTGAGAACCCAAGACGGCCGAGCCCGTTTCGAGTGGCGTGGCGGAGAGCTCTATCAACGTTCAGCGCTTTATCCTGACAAGGAATGGCGGGTGAAATTGGTCAAAAACACGGTGAACCCAAGTCACAAGGACTATAACGCCAAAGCCGCGCGGGCGAAGACCGTCGCTCATGATCCAGGCCAGGCCTGGGGACCGGGTGTGGCCCCTGAAAACTGGGCGCATAGCAATGACAAAATGACCTGTTTTACCTGTCACAGCTCTTGGGCCACGAGCTGCGGCGGCTGTCATCTCCCGATTCAAGCCAATTGGAAAACACCCAAACACCACTACGAGAGTAACGAAACGAGGAACTTTGCCAGCTACAACCCCCAGGTCGCTCGCGATGACATGTACCAACTCGGCATTCACGGGCCGGCTAAAGGTGGCCGTATCGCACCCGTTCGTTCGTCATCGGCCCTCGTCCTCTCATCGAAAAACGTCAACCGAGAACTGATCTATATCCAGCAGCCCCCCATTGCAGCCAGCGGCTATAGCTCACAGGCCTTTGCCCCCCATTACCCCCATACTGAGCGAACGGTTGAAACCAAGACCTGCACCGATTGTCACCTCTCAAAAGAGAATGACAACAATGCCATCATGGCCCAGCTGCTCTTGCACGGGACTAACTTTATCAATTTCGTCGGCTATAACGCCTGGGTTGGGACCGACAACAGCATCGAAGCGGTCAACGTGACCGAATGGGATGAACCCCAAGCCGTCATCGGGAGCTATCTCCACCGATTCGCTTACCCCGACTGGTACCGGCAGCATCAAGAACGTGGGCGCATTTTGCCTGAAACACAGGGTCACCGGACCGGCGGTAAGGTCGGCTGCCTCCAGCTGCGTGGAGAATACCTCTATGTCGCTCAGGCTGATGAGGGATTTGAGGCCTACGATGTCGCCAATATCGCCGACAAAGGCTTTTCTCAGCGAGTCATCACGGCGCCATTTTCTAGTCTGGGTCACGACACCCATGTCAGCACCAAAAATGCGACCTGCGTGGCCCTCCCGACCAATCAACCGATTCACCCTGATCGCCGGAACATTCCAGCCTTTGGCCTCGATGCAGAGGGGATGAAGAAACTCATTGAAGTCACCAATCAAGAGCAGCCATTCCACCCCCTTTACAACTACGCGTTCATCACAGATGCCGAGGAAGGCTTAATTCTGGTCGATATCAATACCCTCGCCGATGGGGAAGCACGGAATAATTTCCTAGAACGTTCGCTGACTTTCAATCCGGGCGGTCTCCTGACAGGCGCTCGCCATATCGTGATAGGCGGTCACTATGCCTATGTGGTCACCGACAGCCATCTCGTCATTCTGGATATGAATGACCCCCTTCACCCCAAGGTGACCCAACACACTGTTCTCAAAGAGGGCCGTGCCGCCGCCCTCCAGTTCCGATATCTCTTTGTTACCGATCGGGATGGGCTGCATGTCTTTGATGTCACCAAATTGGGCGTAGCCCGTGAAGTCACAACGGCCAGAACCCCACTTACGGATGGCCATAAGATCTATCTTGCGCGGACCTATGCCTATGTGGCCGCGGGGCGTCAAGGTCTTGCGATCATCGATATCAAGAATCCGGAGCAACCTCACATCAAGGAGTTCTTTACCGCCGGTGGTCAAATCAACCAGGCCGAGGATGTGATTGTCGCCTCTACTAATGCGAGCCTCTTCGCCTATGTGGCCGATGGCCAAAATGGCCTTCGCGTGCTGCAACTAACCAGTCCCGAATCGCAACCGAAATTTTATGGCTTTAGCCCAGAACCGCGCCCCCAATTGATCGCTTCCTACCCGACCGATGACCCGGCCTTGGCTCTCTCTAAGGGTCTTGATCGCGATCGTGCGGTGGATGAAACCGGTCATCAAATTGCTATCTTTGGGCGCATTGGTTCAAGACCCTTTAACCTCAAAGAGATGCAAAGCCTCTATCTCGATGATCGGGGTGAGCCTTGGTTCACATCTGATAAGGTGGACATGAGCCAATTTCTGAGACGATAAAGAAGACGCGAGTGGGCACCTTTAAGTCGCCCCGGCCACAAAGATTCAAGCCGTCGTATGGGCGGCTTCTCATTCCGATGAAAAAATTCATGTCGACGTCACCACCTAATAGCGAGGATCCTGAAGAGGGGAACCCAACACCGACCCCGCGCGATCAGGGCTCAAGGTTCCTCATCTATTCCTTTTTCTTTTTTATCGCCTTGTCTTTGATGACCGGCCTTGTCATTCGGCTCGAACTGCTTGAGCCTGATGAAGTCATCCACAATGATTCCATTTACCCCATCGCC
>Ga0194037_1000579_pt1 | contig 28189 bp, 28 predicted proteins | sample JunL306m_MetaG_FD_148653 | JGI IMG/M metagenome (GOLD analysis project Ga0194037, IMG submission 148653) | Anoxic zone freshwater microbial communities from boreal shield lake in IISD Experimental Lakes Area, Ontario, Canada - Jun2016-L304-6m | ecosystem: Environmental > Aquatic > Freshwater >...
CCCCCCACCCATCCTCATTATCAGCCGTTAAACTACAATAATAGTTGTTCATGCAACCAAATCGTTGTATATTTGCATTGCCATTCGGACCTACTGCTACAGACCTGAAAATTTAAGCTGCTCTTTGCAAGCGATTTCCCCGGCCAGACGTCAATGCCTGACTTCAGAGAAATTAAAAGTTTTAAAAATTACGTTATGAAAAACGAACAATCCGGTGTACTTACACCAGCCAGTAAAAAAGAGATCAAATATTTAATACAAGGACCTGGAAATACAGCCAGCCCAGAGAACAAGCATGAAAATGTTTGCCGCTCATTTGGCACCATGGATCTTTGGAATATCCAAAAATCACGCAGAAGTGGAATGACGATGCTGAGAAGAAATCACTAGGATATAAGTTTTACTATTATAATTTTAAATGAAGAACATGCATGTCCTTTGGGCATGCATGTCTTTTTTCAGTGCTAAAAATCCATACGATATACTTGTAAAATTTAGCTAGAATATGCCTCTTTCTCTTAGTTGCACCCTAATTTCTTTGATTGGTATGAACAAAATCACCCCTTAATCGTTTTTATCATACAATCTTTTTAATTTGCAACCCATGATCACCGCCTATAATTTTATTGCTTCCTGGCAGCTATTTCCTGAAAAAGGAAATTATGAGTATGGGCATCGGCCTAAGTCGGGCCACTACAAAATAGAAGCCACCGAAAACAAAAAAGAACTGGTGATCAGCATGAACTGGGTTACCCTCGAAAACCAGGCCTTTGCTTCACAATACAAAATGATCGCTGACGGTGCCTTGCATCCGTTCAATGATACCGACCCCGAAGCAGCTGTTTTTGCCAACAGCATCCGTACTGAATTTATTGATGCCTTAAACTTCCAAACCTTTTTTTATAAAGAGAATGAACTGGTACTGGAAGTGATGAATGAATTACTGCCCAATGGATACCTGCGCATAATTCAGAAAGGTTTTACCGAAGATCAAAAACCATACTGCAATACAGAGATCTATCATAAGCAATTAAGTGTGATGCCCTATTCAGCTTCCGTTTCGGGTGCTGTGATCAAACCCAATGAGGAAGGGATCATACGCCACAAGGCCTTGAGTGCAATGGAAGAACAAACCAATATGCAGTTGCAGCAGATCCGTAAACAAATTGAACTGCTGGCCTTACAAGCCCAGGAGATACAAATGCGGAAAGAATTATCCATGATCATTTACAATGCCAAACTCAGTTTCTCTCCCGTGATCGGCACTACTTATTATTTATACGAAAAACAGGATGGCAACCATTTTGTTTCCATGATCAGTCCGAAAGAATGGGGCGGCAGCGGCCCATATAAAAATCTGGTTGCAGCAGTTAAGCTACTGGCTGATCATACTTGGGTGGAGGTTTAACGCGGTCATTGTTAAAAGTTGGCAGTTGGCAGTTAACAGTTGGCAAAGTGTACGTGTATTATTGAAATACGATTTCTAAACTTAATTTTGTATGTTATTTAATTTATAGCATATGAAGTAAACGCAATTACCTAAACTCCTCAACTCCTCAACTTCTCAACTCCTCAACTCCTCAACCAACCCTTAAACGACTTAAACCCTTAAACGTTTTAAACGTTATCACTCGTTCTCCTTCCCCATCGCCGCATCCTTCATGCGTTTTGCTGTATCATGACCTACATATTTCTCAATGGCATGTTCTACCCAATAAATAACAGGAGTGAGTAAAATTGCCATGATGAATTTATAGGTATAGTTAATCAAACAGATTGCGAAAACCAGTTGCCAGCTCCAGCCCTTACCTATTTTGAAGGCAATGAAGAGCACGATAAAGCTATCGACCAATTGAGATATCAGGGTTGAGCCCGTAGCCCTTAGCCAGACCTTTTTTTCTCCCGTAATTTTTTTGATCTTATGGAATACGGTAACATCCACGATCTGACTTACCAAAAATGCCGTGATGCTGGCGAATATGATCCACATACCTTGTCCGAATATGCTGTTAAACGCATTCGACATATTGGGTACTCCATCGGCCACTCCCGAGCCATACCAAAAATCGGCAGCAGGAACACCCATGGCCAGGTAGAACATCAGGAACGCATACCCGATCAGGGCTACAGCAATATAAGATATCCTACGTACGGCTTTGGGGCCATAGTATTCATTCACGATATCGGTCATGATGAATTCGAGCGGCCAAAGCAATACACCGCAGGTGAGACTGATCCCCAGGCCCGACTGCCCAAACAGGGTAAAGTTCAGGGGCTGCTGACCGAACAACTTTTCCAGTGAAAATATTTTTGTGCCAATGCTTTCTGCAATTAGTGCATTAGACACAAAAAAAGCAGTGAAGATCAGCAATAGCTTGGTAGGCTTATCGCGCAATAGGTTCTGTATCATATATCAGTTTATTGAAAAAAGAAAAAATAGATCTGTCCAAAAAAGATCAACACGCAGAATACGATCATCCATTTGGGAACATTCAGTTTCTGCTTAAAAGCCCCCATGATCAAACAAATCAGTAAAAAAAGCACATTCACGATGATAGCGCCATAACCCAATGTCACCAATGTACTCTCAGCCCATGGCAATGGTATGATCCGTTCATCATGCCCCACTCGTTTTTTATGAAACTCCATCCACCACAATACTACCGCCACCAGAAAACAACAGTTACACAATACCGTAAGTTTAGAGAAGAAGCGCATATTTTATATTTTAGTTCATCATCTTATTATTGACATCGGTTTTAAAAAAGAAGTTGGTCCCGTTGGCAAACGGGAGCAGTTTACAGTTGGCAAATTACAGTTGGTCCCGTTAGCAAACGGGAGCAGTTTACAGTTGGCAATTTCATCAAGTTGATGCATACATTCACAAACAAAATTCCGCTCAATCTTAAACTCAATTTCCCATCTACGCCGTTGGTCAGGAGACCAGACGGCGGCGAACCTCCAACTAACCCTTCCTCCCACTCAACATCGGCACAAAAGAAAAATTCTCAAACGCCTCCTCCCCCACAGTACCATCTGCATTATGGGTGATGCGTAACATCCGCTGATGCGCGCCTTCATCCAGGGGAATAACCATGAGCCCCCCAACTTTTAATTGCTCTATCAATCTCGGCGGAATAAATGGTGCCGCCGCGGTGATAATCACTTTATCAAATGGCGCATAGGTAGGCAGCCCTTCATACCCGTCTCCATAAAAGAACTTTAGGTTTGGATATTTTTGCTTTAAGAAGAAATTCTTGGTCTTTTCAAATAATTTCTTCTGCCGCTCAATGGTAAAAACCTTGGCGCCCATTTCGGCCAGCACACTGGCCTGATACACGCTGCCGGTACCGATCTCCAGCACTTTATCCTGTGGCTTGATCATCAGCAACTGTGTTTGGTAAGCCACGGTATAAGGCTGCGAAATCGTTTGTTTTTCACCGATAGGAAATGCCCGATCCTCATAAGCGATCTCATCCAATGCACTGTCTAAAAAAAAATGCCTGGGAATATTGTTCATGGCATCCAGTACGGCTTCATCCGTGATCCCTTTCTCCCTGAGTTGGTCCATCAGCTTTTTCCTTAAGCCTTTATGCCGGTAACTGTCTTCGTATTTTCCCATAAGTCATAGCTTCAATAACCACTTGTTCTGATAACGATATTGTTTATTGGCATGTTGCCGCGTACTTATTTTAATCCCATTTCATGGATGATCCTTTCGATCCTTTTATCTAATTCAAGTTCTGTTGCTTCAAAAGCTGCTGCTGATTCCAGGGTAGTATGCACACTGAAATAAAATTTGATCTTGGGTTCAGTACCACTGGGCCTTGCCGATATCTTTGATCCATCGGCGAGTACAAATTGCAACACATTGCTTTTGGGAAGATCAATGGTCCATGTTTCTCCGGTGATCAGATTCTTACCGATCTGCAGTTGGTAATCGAGCAGACTGGTAACCGCCATGCCATCCAACATGGTTGGAGGAGCGGCCCGGTAACCCTTCATCATTTCATCAATGGCTGCTGCACCATTCATTCCTTTTTTGGTGATGCTCACCAGAGATTCTTTATACAAGCCGTATTGCAGGTAGAGGTCGATGAGTTTATCATACAAAGTCCTTCCTTTATTTTTTTCATAAGCCGCCATCTCACAACTCAGGGCTACCGCACTCACTGCATCTTTATCGCGGATCTGGTCGCCGATCATCAATCCAAAACTTTCTTCTCCGCCAATGATATATTGCTCCTTCCCTTCTTTTTCCTTGATGAGTGCAGCGATCCATTTGAATCCGGTAAGTACATTATAACAGGCCACCTGATTTTGCTGGGCGATCACATCGATCATATCGGTGGTTACGATCGTTTTGATCACCATATCATTTGGCTGAGCAATGCCTTTTGCTTTGCGGGCCTCGATCATATAATTAAAAGCCAATACTGCGGTCTGGTTGCCATTGAGCAAAACCCATTCCCCTTTATTATTCTTAATGCCGATGGCAACCCTATCAGCATCCGGATCGGTACCCAATAAAATATCGGCATTCAATGCAGCCGCTTTTTTTAATCCGATGCTCATGGCCTCGGTTTCTTCCGGATTGGGATACACCACCGTTGGAAAATTTCCATCGGGTTTGCTTTGTTCTTCTACAATGGATACATGATCGAATCCAAATTTTTCAAGCACCTGTGGCACCAGCATGATACCCGATCCATGAATGGGGGTATACACAATATTGAGGTCGTGCTGCGCCTTGCATACATCAGGATAAACACTGAGTCCTTTTACCATATCAAGATAACTGGCATCCATATCCGCACCCAGTGTATGGATATTATTTTCGCCACCATTCCATTTTACATCATTCACAGAAGCGATCTTATCTACTTCGGCAATTACATTCTTATCGTGTGGCGGAACCATCTGTGCGCCATCATCCCAATACGCTTTATATCCATTGTATTCCTTGGGATTGTGTGAAGCGGTACATACCACGCCTCCTTTGCATCCCAGTTTGCGGATGGCAAAACTAAGTTCAGGTGTTGGGCGCAGGGATTCAAACAGATACACTTTAATACCATTGGCGGCAAAAATATTGGCGGTGGTTTCTGCAAAAAAACGGCTGTTGTTTCTGCAATCGTGTGCAATGGCTACGCTAATATCATTCCCGAAACAGATCTTTAAATAATTGGCATAGCCCTGCGTGGCCATACCCACCGTATATTTATTCATGCGATTGCTGCCGATGCCCATGATGCCCCTTAATCCGCCGGTACCAAATTCCAGGTTCTTATAAAATGCATCTTCCAGCTCAGCCGGATTTTCCTGCTGCAATTGCTTGATCGCTGTTTTTACGGTATCGTCATAAGGACCAGTTAGCCACTGGTCAATTTTCAGTTGAGTGCTCGCTTCCATTAATTTCGATTTGTACCACCAAATTTAATTGTTTACAATATCTTTATGAGCAGATAGGTAAACTTTATTTGCATGCCTTTATCAACAACAATCTTCAGGCCAAAGGGAATTATAAAGATCAGCGTACTGATCTGTGCACTATATCTGTTACCGGCTTTGGCCTGTGCACAGGATAGTTTTAAAATAAAGCCCTTCGTTTTCCATCAAAGCGCTACAGTTGAAAAAAATTATTACTATCAACCCTTCGTTTATAAAACACCAAAAACGATCTCTTACTATAATTATCCGCTCAGCTCGAATGACATCATCGCCCGTGAAAGAGGTAAGGTTTTATACAACCGGGTTTACAATACATTCACCAACCACAACAAAGATGGCATCTTTGGCAACCTGACCGGACTCAGCAAGGTAAAAGCCAGTCGGGCCGACCCGCGTTTTTAATTTGAACCCATCCAGATAGTTTATTTTTGATCTTTTGAACCCAACAGCACCTATATCATCAACTTCAGTGGCGTCGCACACTTGTACATTGAAATCGCTATTCTGCTTTTTTTTCTGTGCTATATTTTTTATTTCAGCCACTGCACAGGATACGGTAATAGTAAGACCAGTATCTGAATTTGGCAACCCGGGCAATACAACATTAAGCAGCCAACAGGTCAACAAACGGGTAAAGATCATTGCCACCACCAATATTGTTGGGTATAGTGCCGCAATGGTTGGATTATATGCTGCTTGGTATAAAAATTATCCGCAAAGCAGCTTCCATACTTTCAATGATATTGGCGAGTGGATGCAGGTGGACAAGATCGGGCATGCCTATAGTGCCTATGCCGAAGGCAAGGCCAGTATGGAGTTGTGGCGATGGAGCGGCATCAGCCGAAAAAAAAGGATCTGGCTGGGGGGCATGAGTGGTGCCGTGTATCAAACGGTCATCGAAACCCTCGATGGATTCAGTTCTCAATGGGGCTGGAGCTGGGGCGATTTTGCCGCTAATATTGTCGGCAGCGGATTGCTGGTATCGCAGGAACTGGCATGGGATGAGCAACGCATTCAGTTTCAATTTTCGTTTCACCGTAAACGTTATTCCGATCCGCAGTTGCAGCAACGCAGCAATGTATTGTTTGGAAAAACTACTGGAGAACGGTTCTTAAAAGATTATAACGGTCAAACCTACTGGCTCAGTACCAATATCCGTTCCTTCTTTCCGCATAGCCGCTGGCCCCGCTGGCTTACGGTATCGATCGGCACGGGTGCGGAAGGCATGTTTGGCGCTTCAGAAAATATCGGGAAAGACGAGGCCGGCAATATTATCTTTCAACGCACAGATGTGAAACGATACAGACAATGGTACCTGGCTCCGGGGGTCGACCTCACAAAGATCCATACCCGGCACAAAGGACTCAAACTGGCCTTCACTTTGCTCAATATCATCAAATTCCCCACTCCTGCTTTGGAATTCAGTCAGGGTAAATTCAGGATAAATGCCCTCAGTTTTTAGGGGCACATTACTTAACTTAGCGCTACAATTATTGCATATGCTATTTCTTCAGCAAATCCTGTTTGGTTTGTGTGCCGCAGCAGGTAGTTTTCTCTTCGCAAAGAACATCAGCCAGATCCGTCGTAATATTTTTCTGGGAAGACCCGAAGACCTTTCCGATAATTCGGGTGCCCGTTGGCGTAATGTGTTGTTGCTGGCGCTTGGACAAAAGAAAATGTTTCGCAATCCGTTGGTGGCCGTGCTCCATTTTGTGATCTATGCCGGCTTCATCATCATCAACCTGGAAGTGCTGGAGATCTTATTAGATGGATTATTGGGCACGCATCGATTATTCCTTCCTTACCTCGGTGGCTTTTATACTTTCATCATCAATTTCTTTGAGATCCTGGCCATGTCCGTGTGGATCATCTGTGCCATTTTCCTGATCCGAAGAAATATCATCAAGCTGAAACGCTTTGCCAGCAATGATCTTAACGGGTGGCCCAGAAGCGATGCCAATTATATCTTGTTCACCGAGATCATATTGATGTCGTTGTTCTTATTGATGAACAGTGCCGACCGCGCCTTACAAATTCAGGGCAGTGAACATTATCATGATACGGGTAATTTTATTTTATCGGGCATGATCGCTCCCATGCTGAGTGGAGTTTCGGAACATAGCCTTGTATTGATGGAAAGATCATGCTGGTGGTTGCATATCCTCGGCATCTTCGCCTTCCTCAATTATCTGCCTTACAGCAAACATTTACATATCGTACTCGCATTCCCGAATGCTTATTATGCCAATTTAGCGGGCATGGGTAAGCTCGACAATATGGTAAATGTTCAAAACGAGGTGAAGTATATGATGCAACCGGAACTGGCACCAACCGGAGAGGCTGCCCCACAAAAATTTGGTGCAAAAGATGTATTCGACCTCAGCTGGAAAAACCTGCTGGATGCCTATACCTGCACCGAGTGCGGAAGATGCACCAGTGCCTGTCCGGCCAATATCACCGGTAAATTATTGAGTCCGAGAAAGATCATGATGGACACCCGCGACCGGTTAGATGCCGTTGGCAAGAACATCAAGGCCAATGGATCTTTTAAAGACGATGGAAAAAACCTCTTCAGTCATATCACCGTGGAAGAACTACGCGCCTGCACCACCTGCAATGCCTGTGTTCAGGAATGCCCGGTAAGTATCCGGCCCCTGGACATCATTATTGAATTACGCCGTTCGCTCATCATGGAAGACAGTAATGCGCCACAAGAATGGAATATGATGTTCAGCAATATTGAAAATAATTTCGCCCCCTGGAAACTGCCGCCGGATGAGCGGGATGCGTGGACGAAGTAACGTTTCAACGTTTAAGTCGTTTAAGACGTTTAAGGGTTGGTTTAGGGAAGTTTAAGGTTTAAAGTTTAAGGTTTAAGGTTGAGGAATCCTCAACTATGAACTATGAACTATAAACTATGAACTTTGTGCCCTCGTCCCCATTTTTCGTACTTTTGCCCTCGCTTAAGCCCAAAAGGGATTTGAATAAATGATATGGAACTGAGTAAAAATTTTGAACCTACAAGTATTGAGGCCAAATGGTATGCCCATTGGCAGCAGATGAAATATTTCAACAGCAAACCGGATGGCCGGCCTGCTTTTACTGTGGTGATCCCTCCGCCCAATGTTACGGGTGTATTGCATATGGGACATACCCTGAATGAAACCGTACAAGATATTTTGGTACGTAAGGCCCGCATGACCGGTTTCAATGCTTGCTGGGTACCCGGAAGCGACCATGCTTCTATTGCCACTGAGGCCAAAGTGGTAGCCATGCTGAAAGAGAAAGGAATTGATAAGAATAACCTTACCCGCGAAGAATTTTTAAGCTACGCTTTTGAATGGAAAGAAAAATACGGAGGCATCATCTACAACCAGATCGAAAGATTGGGTTGCAGTGTTGACTGGGATCGTACCACCTTCACCATGGATAATCATTATTATCAGGCGGTGATCAAGGTTTTCATTGATCTGTATAATAAAGGATTGATTTATCGTGGTGCCCGCATGATCAACTGGGATGTGGCTGCTAAAACAGCCCTTAGTGATGAGGAAGTAGAATACAAGGATCTTACCGGAAAACTTTATCACCTCCGGTATAAACTAGACACGGCAGAGGAAAGTTATATCCAGATCGCTACCCAGCGTCCGGAAACCATCATGGGTGATACTGCTATTTGCGTGAACCCTAACGATGAACGTTATGCGCACCTGAAAGGCGCCTATGCCTTTGTACCACTGATCAACCGCAGGATACCGATCATCTTCGACGATTATGTGGATCCCGCATTTGGAACAGGAGCATTGAAAGTTACACCTGCACACGATATCAATGATTATAATTTAGGCTTGCGGCACCAGCTGGAAATTGTGAATACCATCAATGCAGATGGTACCATGAGTGAAGCAGCACAGATCTATATTGGGGAAGACCGGTTTGCTGCACGCAAGAAGATCATAATTGAACTGGCCGAAAAAGGTTTCCTCGTTAAAGATGAAGAATACAGTACAAGATTGGGATATAGTCAGCGTACAGGCGTAGTAGTAGAGCCCCGCATCAGCACGCAGTGGTTCGTGAATATGAAAGAACTGGCAGTGCCTGCCCTGAATGCCGTGGTAGACGGATCCATTAAAATTCATCCGGGCGATAAATTCCTGGCAACTTATAAATACTGGCTCGAGAATGTGAAAGACTGGTGTATCAGTCGACAGTTATGGTGGGGACAACAAATACCTGCCTGGTACGATGAAGAAGGTAAAATGGTGGTAGCCGAAAACGAAGCCACCGCCAAAGCACTTTATCAGCAACAATTCCCGGGCAGCAAGGGCAATCTGAAACAGGATGCCGATGTACTGGATACCTGGTTCTCCTCATGGCTATGGCCCATTCAGGTTTTTAAAGGGATCACTGAACCCGGTAACGAAGAAGTAAATTATTATTATCCCGGATCAGTATTGGTAACGGGTCAGGATATCATCTTTTTCTGGGTAGCGCGCATGGTGATGGCGGGCATGGAATATGAAAAACAAATTCCTTTCCGCGATGTATATTTTACCGGCATGGTTCGCGATAAGCAGGGAAGAAAAATGAGTAAGAGTTTGGGTAATAGTCCTGACCTGCTGGAGCTGATCGACAAATATGGTGCAGACGCTGTAAGGTTTGGGATCATGATCTCCTCTCCTGCCGGCAACGACCTGCTTTATGATGAATCTTCACTGGAGCAGGGACGCAATTTCAATAACAAACTTTGGAATGCGTTGAAACTCCTGAAAGGTTGGGAAGCAAGAATTGACCATAACAATACAGGAACAGATACTGAACAGTTTGCCATCGACTGGTTTGGCAATCGCCTCAACCAGGTGAAGGCCGAAGTGAATTCGATGATACAACAGTTCCGGTTAAGCGAAGCATTAAAGACCATCTATACCCTTATCTGGGATGATTTTTGCAGTTGGTATCTTGAGTGGGTGAAACCAGGATTTGAATTACCTGTTTCTGCATCCGTGTATCAGCAAACCATACATTATTTTGAAGACCTGATGCAGTTGTTGCATCCCTTCATGCCCTTTGTTACGGAAGAGATCTACCATCAATTGGCTACACAAACGGATGATCTTTGTGTAAAACAGGAAACAGCGCTGACCGTTTTACAGACAGATATCTTAGCCCAAGGTGCTTTATTGAAGCAGGTGATCACGGCATTGCGTGAAGCCAGGAACAAGAATCAACTTAAACCAAAAGAACCGATCAAATTATTCATTGAATCGGCCACTCCTGCATATTATAATAACATCAGTGGCATATTGGGCAAACAAGTGAATGCTCCTGAGATCAGTTTCTGCAACGAAGCCATACCCAATACCATTGTGGTAGCAGTAGAAAAAGAAAAGTTTTATCTGGAAACAGAAAAGCAAATTGATGTGGCTGGATTAAAGGACGATCTATTGAAAGACCTGGCCCATCAACAAGGATTTTTAGCATCTGTGGAGAAGAAACTAAGCAATGAAAAATTTGTTCAAAATGCAAAGCCTGATGTGCTGGCCATGGAACAAAAAAAGAAAGCGGATGCCGAAGCCCGGATCAAAACCATTGAAGAAAGTCTGTCAACGATCAGTTAAAACCCTGTTCGTATACTTTTTCACCGACCTTTTCGTTGTAATTTGAAATAAAAAAAAAGATGCTTCCATTGAAAAACTTAGGCCTTATATTGGTGCTGCTCGTTTTCGGCAGTTCCCTATTTGCACAAACACCAAGAACGGTGACGCCCAAAACGGTGGCTGCCAAAAAATATTCACCACCGAAACTAACCACGCTGATTGGCACTACAACAGACTCTGCAACTGTTTCGGTAGATGAAGCACTTAAATTGATTGCTCAGCCGCTGAGAATTTTTGATGATAAAAAAACTGCTTATGCTGTAGCATCCTACCAATTCATGTATACACGCAAGGGGGTAACAGAAGATGAGGGAACCGGAAAGGTTAGTCCTGCCACCAGCATAGTCGATGCCATGTTCAAAACCACCCCGCTCCCCGAGCTCTGGCAAAAAAATATCACCGAACAATTGAAGTCGGGTGAATCCTTGTTCTTCTTTGATGTAGTAGTGAAAGATAATCAGGGACATTTATATTTTGCTCCTAATCTGAAGCTCAAAATCCGATAGATGTTTTCCCTAAAAAAAGTTGCTGAAGAAAGTATCCCAACCATTCAGGCGCTGGCCGAAAAAACATGGTCAATAGCTTATGCATCGATCCTGCCTCCGGCGCAGATGAGTTATATGTTGGAGATGTTCTATAGCACCAATGCACTCATCAAACAAATGCAGCAGGGCCATCAGTTCATACTCGTTGCAGATGAAGAGAAAGCCCATGGTTTCGCATCTTTTTCTACCAAAGATCTGATGATACGAAAGGAAGTGGCTATACATAAACCGGCTAACCACTACCGCTTACATAAATTATATATATCGCCCGATCAGCAGGGAAAAGGGCTGGGGCAACTGGCCATGAATTTTATAGTGGCTGATATTAAAGCCAATGGCGGAACAGAAATAGAATTGAATGTGAACCGCTCCAATAAAGCCATCGAATTTTACTCCAAATACGGGTTTCAAATCCTCCGGCATGAAGACAATGACATCGGCAATGGTTATTTCATGAATGACTATGTAATGCAGCTTTCGCTGAAATAGGCTCCGCTTGGCATTCAGGCCTTTTTACGGGTTTCAATTAAATTATGTGCATAGCCACTAATCCCTTAATTTTGCAAAAATTTTTACACTATGTCTATTTCAAAAAATGCTCTTGATTTTAGTTTGCCGAATAAGGTAAAGGATATGAGTCTGGCCGAATGGGGTCGCAAAGAAATTAAATTAGCTGAGGCTGAAATGCCCGGCTTGATGGCCTTACGTGCTGAATATGGCGCTACCAAGCCCTTGAAAGGTGCTCGTATTGCCGGTTGTTTACACATGACCATTCAAACTGCTGTGCTTATTGAAACCCTGATCGAACTGGGTGCCGAAGTTAAATGGAGTTCTTGCAATATTTTCAGTACACAAGACCAGGCTGCTGCAGCTATTGCCGCTGCCGGAATCGGTGTTTTTGCCTGGAAAGGCCAAACCATTGAAGAAGGTGACTGGTGCATTGAACAAACATTGTTCTTTGGCGGGGCCGATCGTCCGCTGAATATGATCCTGGATGATGGTGGTGATCTTACCAATATGGTATTTGATAAATATCCTGAACTGGTTGCCCATGTAAAAGGATTGAGTGAAGAAACCACTACCGGTGTTCACCGTTTATACGAAAGAATGGAAAAAGGCACTTTGCCTATCCCAGCCATCAATGTGAATGACTCTGTTACCAAATCAAAATTTGATAACAAATATGGTTGTAAAGAAAGTCTGGTAGATGCTATCCGCCGCGCTACAGATGTAATGATGGCCGGTAAGGTTGCTGTTGTTGGAAGTTATGGAGATGTGGGTAAAGGTTCTGCCGCTTCACTGAAAGGTGCAGGTTGCAGGGTGATCGTTACCGAGATCGATCCTATCTGTGCATTACAAGCTGCCATGGATGGTTTTGAAGTAAAACCAATGGCTGAAGCCGTAAAAGAAGGGGATATCATTGTAACTGCCAGCGGTTGTCGCGACCTGATCACTGAAAAACATTTCAGGACCATGAAAGACAAAGCCATTGTTTGTAATATCGGGCATTTTGATATCGAGATCGATATGGCCTGGCTGAATGCTAATTATGGAGATACCAAGAATACGATCAAACCACAGGTAGATATGTATACCATTGATGGTAAAGATGTGATCGTGCTGGCGGAAGGCCGTCTGGTGAACTTAGGTTGTGCTACAGGTCATCCATCATTTGTGATGAGTGCTTCCTTCACTAACCAAACACTGGCCCAGCTTGAACTGTGGACCAACACCAACAAATACGAGAATAAAGTATACGTATTACCAAAGATCCTGGATGAGAAAGTAGCCCGTCTGCACTTATCGAAGATCGGTGTGGTATTGGATGTTCTCACTGCCGAACAAAGTGCTTACCTGGGTATTCCCAAGGAAGGTCCTTTCAAAGCAGAGCATTATCGTTACTAAAATAACCAACCCCATATGGCCCCGGAAAACCTCCGGGGCTTTTTTATTTTTACCCGCCGGATAAACTTTGCTGTTTGATAAATCCTAAATTTGTACAAACACATTTTTATGAAACGATTGGTATGCTTGGCCCTGCTCTTCATGGCCACCGGCAGTTGGGCTCAGCGGGTGGAATTTCCAACAGCTAAATTCATCACCGGCGATAATATCGCGTATAGCTATCCTAGTTATGAAGACCTGCAATGGCAGGATATCAAAACCAATATTCCCTGGGAACAACAAGGACATCCCAGTTACGATGGATTTGCCTGGTACCGTTTTCATATGATCATTCAGCCCAGTCTGAAGAAGAATTCACTCTGGAAAGATTCGCTGCGCATCTTTCTTTCCAAGATCGACGACGCCTGTGAAGTTTACTTGAATGCCATCCTCATTGGTAAATCAGGCTCTTTTCCTGATGAAAAGAATGGATATATCACTACCTGGAATAAGACCCAGGAAATTCATATTTCATCCACCCATCCCAACCTGAACTGGGGTGGCGAAAATATACTTTCAGTAAGGGTATACGACGGGGGCGGTGCCGGCGGCATCTTTGGCGCTGTTCCCTTTGCGAGCATGCTCGACCTGATAGATGGAATGACGATCAACAATTCGGAGCCAGTTAAATTCCTCAGCAATACCGAGGGCAAAAAGACCATCAGTCTTACCAATGCCTTTTCTCAAAAGATCACAGGGCAGTTCAACTATACCATCACGGATGTGGAGCAGAAAACAACTGATAAACATAGCGTACCCGTAACCGTTATGCCGCATGGTAAATTCGATATTACCATCCCGATCGCCTTGTCGGAACGCACCAATTTGCTGTACGAATTTGAAGAAAGCAATACCAAAAAAACCATACAACTCAATGAAGCCCTGCCCTACCGCTTAACCCCGCCCGCTCCGGCTACACCGCGGATCAACGGCGCATCGGTATTCGGGGTAAGACCTAATTCACCTTTCTTGTTCAAAATTCCGGCCACCGGACAAAAGCCAATAAAGTATAGCGTAGAAAATCTGCCGAAAGGTTTGCAACTGAATTCTCAAAACGGCGTGATCAGCGGCAGCATCAGTAAGGCAGGTGATTACAAAATGGTATTCGTTGCAAGCAATGCACTGGGTACCGATAAAAAAGAATTTACCGTAAGCTGCGGTAACCTGCTTGCCCTTACACCACCCATGGGATGGAATAGCTGGAACTGCTGGGGCCTAACCATCAGCGATGAAAAATTAAAAGCCTCTGCCAAGGCATTGATCGATAAAGGTCTGATTGATCATGGCTGGACTTATATGAATATTGATGATGGCTGGGAAGCCGATATACGCAATCCCAATGGCACCATCAGCACCAACAAAAAATTTGCGGATCTAAAAAAGACCAGCAACTGGCTTCATGATAATGGATTGAAACTCGGGATCTACTCCTCCCCCGGCCCACAAACCTGTGGTGGATTCCTGGGCAGCTACCAGCACGAATTACAGGATGCTACTTCGTATGCAGCATGGGGTGTTGATTATCTGAAATACGACTGGTGCAGTTATGGCGAGATACATGATAAGCGCGACTCGAGTCTGGAATCATTTACCAGACCCTATACCGTGATGCAGGATGCCTTGCAACGTCAACCCAGAGATATCGTATATAGTTTATGCCAGTATGGTATGAAAGATGTGTGGACCTGGGGTGCTTCAGTAAATGGGAATTGCTGGCGTACCACCGGTGATATAGAAGATACCTGGGCCAGTTTGAGTAGTATTGGATTCAGTCAGAACAGTCAGTTCTCTTACGCAAAGCCCGGAAGATGGAACGACCCCGATATGATGATCGTGGGAAGGGTTGGCTGGGGCAATAGCACACATCCTACAAGGCTTACTCCCGATGAACAGTATACGCATGTTAGTTTATGGAGTATGTTAAGTGCTCCGTTGCTGATCGGCTGCGACCTGAGTAAGCTGGATGATTTTACCCTTAACCTGCTCACCAATGATGAAGTGATCGCCATTGATCAGGACAGGTTAGGTAAGCAGGCCAGACAAGTGATGAAAACAGACGATTATCAGGTATGGATGAAAGACCTTGAAGATGGCGGCAAGGCCATTGCTGTTTTCAACCTCACCGATAATGACAATGTGATCAGGTTCTATTGGAATAATCTTGGCCTTACAGAAAATCATCAGGTAAGAGACCTGTGGAGACAAAAAGACCTGGGTAATTATCCAACCATGTTTTCAAGCAAGGTTGCTCCCCATGGGGTAACTTTGATCAAGATCAAACCATAAGTATTGTTTGCCATGATCAAACTTTCAGTCAATATCAATAAACTGGCCACTTTGCGCAATAGCCGCGGAGGCAATAACCCCAACCTGCTTAGTGCTGCCCGGGATATTGAACGCTTTGGTGCCGATGGCATCACCATTCACCCCAGACCCGATGAACGGCATATCCGTAACGCCGACGTATATGCGCTTAAAAAGATCATTCAAACAGAATTTAATATTGAAGGCAATTGTGCTTCGCCTGAATTCATTAAACTGGTACTCGACAATGCGCCCACCCAGGTTACCCTGGTTCCGGATACGCTTGACCAGCTCACTTCCGATCATGGCTGGGATACCATTACACACCAGGCCTATTTAAAAGAGATCATCCAGGTTTTTAAACAGGCTGGCATTCGGGTTTCCATTTTCATTGACCCCATTCCGGAAATGATCATTGCTGCAAAGGAAACGGGCACTGACAGAATTGAATTATATACTGAGGCATTTGCCAGTGATTATGCAGAAGGCAAAAGAACCGAAGCGATCGCTCCGTATATCGCGGCAGCGGAAAAAGCCAATGAACTGGGATTGGGTATCAATGCCGGACATGATCTTGACCTGAATAACCTGAAATATTTTGCGCAACATATTCCCGGATTGAAAGAAGTTTCAATTGGTCATGCCTTGATCTGTGATGCCATTTATCTGGGACTGGAGAATGCAGTTCAATTGTATAAACGACAACTGCAATGATCAAGGACCATTGCAGTTGTTCTTATTTGATGCGCTAATATTTTAGCGAAGTACTTTTGCCAGTTTTCTTTCTAAAGCAGCTCCTCTTAAATTTTTACCGATAATTCTTCCTTCCGGATCCAGCAGAAAATTCTGTGGTATACTTTGGATCTGGAATTGTTGTGCCACGGCATTGTTCCATCCCAACAGATCACTCACATGTGTCCAGGCAAGATTGTCCATGGCTATAGCCTCGATCCAGGCTGGCTTTGCCTTATCGAGTGATACACCCAGTATGGTAAAATTCTTATTCTTGTATTTATTGAAGGCCTCTAAAACATTGGGATTTTCCTGACGACATGGTCCGCACCATGATGCCCAGAAATCGATCAGCAGATATTTTCCCCTGAAAGATGAAAGGCTCACCATTGTACCCGAAGTATCTGTTTGAGAGAACTCAGCCATGGGAGTTCCTATTGCATTCTTTTTATTGTCCTCGATCATCTTGGCAATATAACCACCCAATGGTGATGTTTTTACCAATGGTGCCAGGGCATTGTACAGGATTTCTGTTTTTCCCGGATCATCAGCAATCTGGTTGAAACGAATAATGGCTAGTGGCGTGATATAGGAATCAGGATGCTTTATGGCAAACTCACCGCAAAGCAAAATGGCCTTGCTCAGTGCCACAGAATCATAAGGAGCCGTTTCATCAAAAACAGCTTTGTAAGGATCCAGCGAAGTATTGAACTGTTCAAATTCGGTATGCGATTTGGAACCTTTGACCACCGCCTTCTCGATCGTTTCTTTTGAGCCGGTAATGTTCACTGTACTATTATCAAGGAAGATGGTGATATATGGCGGTTGATTATTGAAGATCACAATTTTAAATTCGGGGATTGGTTGTTTTCCGATAAAGGAAAATTTGCCCTGTATTAAGGTTGCTTCATTTTCAGCTGCACCGGTTTGTCCGTTCAACAAAAATACTTTTGTGCCCTCGGGATAACCTTTAACATCACCATTGATCAAAAAACTATCAGCAGGCTTTACAGGCTGAACTGTTTTTTTACTTTTTTTTGTAACGGCTCTAGGCTTCACTTGCGCAAAAACAAGTGCAGGGATCAATAAGAAAGCGATAAATACAAACTTCATATTCAACATTTAGGGCGCAATTTAATTGGTTTTTGGCAATTCAGCCTTTTCCCTGATGGTATTTACAAATTCTTTAGTAATTGCAGAGATATCGCCACCGGATCTTAAGGCAAGGATATAGGCAGAGCCGATGATGGCTCCCTGAACATAACTTGATATCTTACTAAAACCCGCATGATCCTTTATTCCAAAACCCACGAGTACCGGGTTTCGCAATTGCATGGATTTCAGTCTGGCCAGATAGGCTTCCTGCTGCTGCATATCGATCGCTTGTCCGGTAGTAGCCGAAGAAGATACCGCATAAATAAACCCGCTCCCAAGCGTATCAATCTTTCTGATCCTTGCCTCCGAGGTTTCGGGACTGATCAGAAAAATAAAACAAAGCCCATATTGTAAGAACATGGCCTGATATTCATTTTCAAACTCATGCATCGGCAGGTCGGGAATAATAAGTCCGGATACCCCTGCCGCTGAAGCTTCCCTGCAAAACTTTTCCATACCAAACTGGAGAATGGGATTCAGGTAACCCATCAGGATCACGGGAATATGCATGGAGGGGCTGATCTGCAACAGTTGTTCCAACAAAACAGCAATGCTCATTCCATTTTGCAAGGCTATTGAATTGCTGAATTGTATCACCGGTCCATCGGCAAGCGGATCGCTGTATGGCATACCCAGTTCAATGATATCGGCACCATGTGCCTGCAAGGCCTTCATCACCTCTCCTGTGCTATTCAATTCCGGATAGCCTGCGGTACAGTACATATTTAGTATGGGCCGATGATGCTGTTCAAATAAATGGGTGAGTTTGTTCTGCATAATTATCTGTCGGATGATGTAAGGGTAATATCTTTCCCATCCAGGATGATATGGTGATAACGAGGCTTGGCATCAATATCAAGGGTGATGTTGAATAAGGCCTGAGGTTTAGTGCTTGTTTTGGTAAAACTGACTAGGATGCTGTCGCCCGTTCTTTGAATAGTGTAATCCTTCCCGTTAAAATCTGCATCAAGGCAACTGTGAAATGTAAACCGTTCTCCATTGATATTCGCATCCAATTGAACAGGATCTTCAATGCCGGTACAATTCCCCAGTTTTTCATATGTCAGACTATGATTAAGAAATCGATCGCTGCAGGAAAATAGCAACACACTAACGAGTATCAATACACTATATCTCATGAGGGTAAATTTTTCATGTACGTATCCAGGTCTTTATCTCCTCTACCACTCAAACATATAACCACCACATCGGATGGCTTCCATTCAAGTTGGGTTAATGTATGCAGTGCATGAGCCGATTCCAATGCAGGAATGATGCCGGCAGTTTTGCTCAGGTGCATGGCTGCTGCCATGGCTTCATCATCCGTAGCCGAAAGAAAACGGGCTCTCCCAGTTTCAAAAAGATGTGCATGCAGGGGCCCGATACCCGGATAATCAAGTCCCGCAGAAATACTGTGCGGCTCGGTTACCTGACCATCTGCAGTTTGCATCAATAAACTTTTGCTGCCATGTAATATTCCCATGGTGCCCAATTGTGTTGTAGCGGCAGATTTTCCGCTATCGATGCCACAACCGGCTGCTTCAACAGCGATCAGCTGCACTTGGTCGTCATTTAAAAAATGATAAAAAGCTCCGGCTGCATTACTACCACCGCCTACACAGGCGATCACATGGGTAGGCAATTCGTTTCCTGTTCTTTCAAGCAGTTGTGATTTTATTTCAGCGCTGATCACCGATTGAAAACGCGCTACCATATCCGGATAAGGATGTGGTCCTACCACACTTCCAATGATATAATGCGTATCGGTGGCATGATTGATCCAATCACGAATGGCTTCATTGGTAGCATCCTTCAGGGTTTTGCTTCCACTGGAAACCGGTACCACCGTAGCGCCCAGCATATGCATCCTGGCCACATTGGAAGCCTGCCTGGCCATATCTTTTTCGCCCATATACACCACACAGGGCAGTCCCATCAGCGCACACACGGTAGCGGTAGCCACTCCATGCTGGCCGGCACCCGTCTCTGCAATGATGCGTGTTTTTCCCAGCCGTTTGGCAAGTAACACCTGACCAATGGTATTGTTGATCTTATGCGCACCGGTATGACAAAGGTCTTCGCGCTTCAGATAAATATTGGTATGCCATTGTTTACTCAACTGTTCGGAAAAAAATAAGGGCGTGGGCCTACCAACATAATCTTTCAGCAATTGTTGAAATTCAAGTTGAAAAGCCGGATCCTCCATGATATCGATATAGCAATCCTGCAACTGCTTCACATTGGGATACAACATTTCGGGGATGAAGGCCCCACCAAAGTTTCCGTAATATCCATATTCATTCACACTAAAATTCATGCTTTGTTTTTAACCGTGGTAAAATTATTTTTTTAAGCCCTGCCTGAATTGCAGCAATAATGCCATATCCTTGATGCCGGGTTCTTTTTCAAATTTGCTGTTGAGGTCAACGGCGTAAAAATCGGGGTGCTTGAATGCTTTCAGTGCAGCCAGATCTTCTAATCCAATGCCGCCACTCAGGAAAAATGGTTTCTCTATTTTAGCCTTGGCCACCCACTGCCAATTGAATTTTTCGCCGGTACCTCCTGCTTTTCCATCCGATCCTTTATTATCGAACAAATAATAATCGCATACCGCATCATAATCAGCTACCAGTTCATCAAGGGAAGCTTGTTGATCTCCGGGTGCAAACACTTTGATCACTTCTACTTCATCAGAAAGGTCTTCGCATAATTCGGGCGATTCATCGCCATGCAGTTGAACCACATCTAATCCATAGGCTTCTACTATTTCCATGATGGCATCATAATCCATATTGACGAATACCCCTACTTTCTTCAGATCGAAGTCGGAGTTTTTCAGATCATCACTTTTTAATTTGTCGCCTACATATCGCGGAGAACTGGGGTCGAATATCAATCCTGCAAAATCAATATCCAGACCGTCTAATTGTTGCAATTGTTTCAATTGGGTAATCCCGCATACTTTAATGTTCATGTTGATCGTTTTGTTCAGGCCTTCGCCTGTATTGATTAAAAATTATTTTTCAGATTCTTGTAAAGCTTCGGCAAATTGCCTGAAGGCATATCCCGGATCGGTTGTGCTCATAAAATATTCGCCCATCAAAAATCCCTGAAAGCCCCCTTGCTTCAACGCTTTTAGGGTGGCCAGGGAATGGATACCGCTTTCAGCAATTTTTATTTTGTCGTCGGGGATCTGCTTTACCAATGCCCTGGCATGATCAAGGTCAACTTCAAAATTTTTCAGGTTCCGGTTATTCACGCCTACCAGCTCTGTCGAATCGCTAATATAGTTCAATTCCTTTTCCTGATGGATCTCCAGCAATACTTCCATATTCAAAGACCGGGCCAGCCGGGCAAGCGATCGCAATTCATCATTGGGTAAGCAGGCCGCGATCAGCAGGATCACATCTGCACCCAGGGCCTTTGATTCGATCACCTGGTATTCATCAATGATAAATTCTTTGCGCAACAAGGGTATTTCATTTTTTCTTGCCGCGATAAGATCTTCCTGCGATCCACCGAAGAAGAACTGATCCGTTAATACTGAAATACCACTGGCTCCATGTGCATGATATTGCAGGGTGATCTGATCTACCTGTGCTGTTTCATTGATGATCCCTTTCGACGGTGACCTTCTTTTAAATTCAGCAATGATGCCGGTCTTGTTTTTATCCAACAATCCTGATCTCAACGAGTAAGTCTCCCGTTCAAAAAAAGGCGAATGCATCAATTGCGAAACAGGCACTTGCAGTTTTTGCTGAACCAGTGCTGATCGTTTATGTGCTATAATTGTTTCCAGGATATTCATGCCTTCATACTCGTTAAGGTTTGCAAACATGAATACGCTCTTCCGCTTTCTAAACTTTCAATGGCAAGCTGGTAGCAGTCATCATAATTTGCCGCGGCACCCGCACATTCTAAGGCCATCGCCGCATTGGCCAATACTACGGCGTTTTGTGCCCAGCTACCCTTACCCTGCAATATTTGAAGAAATATTTTTGCGGCTTCGGCTATGGAATTACCCCCATAGATATCGGCAGGCGTTACGGTACGTTTTCCCAACTCGGCAGCAGAAAAAGTTCTTTCTCCTTTTCGTGTGATCACGCGGGTATCACCTGTTAGTGCGATCTCATCGTATCCATCTAGGCCATGAACAATTGAATATTCAGTGCTTCCTGCCTGCAACATATAATTATAGAACCGCGCCATTTCTAAATTGTAAACGCCGATCATTTGGTATTGTGGATGAGCCGGATTTACTAACGGACCCAGCATATTAAAAAAACTGCGGAACCCAAGGCTTTTCCTTATATGAGCCACTTGTTTCAGTGCCGGATGAAATAGTGGAGCGTGCAGAAAGCAAATATTGGCTGCTTCCAGTTCTTGCAACAGATCCTCGCTACGCTTACTGAATTTGTATCCGAGTTGCTCCAACACATTGCTGGAACCGCTGACAGAAGAAGCAGCATAGTTACCGTGTTTGGCAACCTTTACTCCAGCCCCGGCCACTATAAAACAACTGAGGGTGGAAATATTAAAAGTATTCTTCCCGTCGCCACCGGTACCTACCATATCGAGTACAGGCTGTCCTTTCAGATCAACCGGATTCACCTGTTCTATCAACGCATCCCGAAAACCCTGTAATTCATCAATGGTGATACTGCGCATAAGGTACACCGTTATCAATGCTGCGATCTCCGGATCCGAAAAAGCATTTTCGGCAATTTGCTGCATCACCGCATGGGCCTCCTGTCGGGATAGCGGCTCGTGTTCAAATAATTGTTGTAATACTTTTTTCATGGTTATGAATTCAAGCTTGTCTTGTTAAAATCAATACTCAGCCAATTGCGCATGATCTTTTCCCCGGCGGGGGTTAGCACACTTTCGGGATGAAACTGTACACCCTGAAGATCAAATGACTTATGCTGAAGGCCCATGATATACCCATGTTCATCCCTTGCCGTTATTTCCAACTCATCCGGAAATCCTTCTTCACTTACGATCCAGCTATGATAGCGACCGGTTTCTATGGTGTTAGACAATCCTGTAAATAGCGGACTAATGGGTTTATCATTTTGCCACACCGACTGAACCGGTGTGGCTATCCCATGGAATACTTTGCTCAGGTTAACCAATGTACCGCCAAATGCTTCTGCAATGGCCTGATGCCCCAAACATACACCCAGTATCGATTTGCTGGATGCGTAAGCTTTGATCAAAGGGAGTAACAATCCGGCTTCGGAGGGAATTCCCGGGCCGGGCGATAAGATGATCTTGTCGTACCCCGCCACCTCATCCAAACTGATGGCATCATTCCTGCGTACGGTGATCTTTTCTCCGGTGATATGTTCTACCATATGCACCAGGTTGTACGTAAAAGAATCATAATTATCGAATACCAGTATTTTCATTCTGCGTTTATTGGTTATTGTTATATTTTAATTGGCCGGAGCTACAAATGCTTTTTTAAGTGCCTCCAGTTTATTGTTCACTTCCTGTAATTCACTGGCCGGATCACTGGCCGCAGTGATCCCTGCCCCTGCCTGATAGATCAGTGTATTGTTCCTGCTGAGCAGGCTGCGGATCATGATGGCATGATTAAGGGTTCCGTTGAAACCCACCATACCGATAGCGCCTCCATAAAAACCCCGGGCCGTAGGTTCATACCCATCGATCAATTGCATGGCCTTGAATTTTGGTGCGCCGCTTAAGGTTCCCGCCGGAAAGCTTGCAGCCAGGATCTGAAAGGGGTTTGTTCCCTCAGGCAGTTGACCGGTTACTTCACTGACCAAGTGGATGACATGACTATAATATTTTATGGTTTTAAAAATATTGACTTTTACTCCGCTACTGATCTTGCTCAGGTCATTTCGCGCCAGGTCGACCAGCATCACATGTTCCGCATTTTCTTTTACATCCTTTTGCAGTTTTATGGCGCTCGCTTGATCTGCTTCGTCATTCCCGGTTCTTTTAAATGTGCCTGCAATGGGATGTACAATGGCAGTTCCTTGTTCATCGACAATCAACTGGCTTTCGGGCGAGGAACCCATCAGTTTGTAATCGCCATAATCAAAATAGAACAGATAAGGCGATGGGTTGATGCTCCGCAGCGCACGGTACACATTGAATTCATCACCGGAAAAACGTTGTTCAAATCTTCTGCTCAACACGATCTGAAAAACATCTCCGCGCAAACAACTCGCCATCCCTTTTTTCACAATTTCCAAATAAGCGGCATCATCCATATTGCTGGTTTCCGCTCCGTTTACCGCGAAAGGAAATACCGGAATATCCTTGCTTCGGATCAGGGTTTTCAGGAGATGGATCTCTGACGCTACCCAATCCACCTGATTTTCACAAATAAACAATTCATCTTTGAAATGGTCAAACACAATTACATATTGATACAGCCGGTATCGCATCAATGGAATGGCCGAGGTTTCATCAGCCTGTAAAATATTTTTTGATGCATTTAAATGTATTGATTCAAAGCATTGAATGGCATCATAGCTGCAATAACCAAAAAGGTTTTGTGCAAACCGAACAATTTTTGTGTCCTGCGGCTGGATCTTGAACCGGTTCATAAAATCCCAGCAAAGTTTGGGCACAACAGCAGGATCAGCAATAGCCATTGTTTCTGGATCGCCTCCAGGATATTTAGTTTCTATTGATCCCGTAGTTGAAACTTCAAACCCTGCGATGGCATTTACGCCAATGATGGAATAACTGTTTTCGCCGGCATGAAAATCAGTGCTCTCGAGCAAGATGGTATCCCGAAACCGGTCGCGCAGCCGAAGGTAGATGCCCACCGGAGTATACACATCGGCCAATTGTTTAGTAAATACAGTATTCAGTTGAATCGGTTTCATCGTATTATATTAAAAAACCCGGCAACTTGTGCCGGGCTAAACTATTTATATCATTATCAATAGCAAAAAGGCACAATCATTTGATCATGCACCACCAGCTATTATTATTGTTATTCATTTTCATCATTGGATACAAATATGCGCCATAAAATTAACTTGCACAAATTTTTCTGATGAACTACCTTCAAATAAATTTTTCAACATGAAGCTTATTGTTTTTGGCGCCACCGGCATGGTAGGTAAACAACTGGTACAACAGGCCCTGTTCAAAGGTCATGAAGTACGGGCATTTGGCAGAAATGTGTACACCACTGATTTTCCGGATGATGACAAGCTGGAAAAAATTCAGGGGGCATTGTTTGATGAGAAAGAAGTGTTTCAGGCGATCGCCGGTTGCGATGCAGTGTTGAGTGCACTGGGAGGCGGTTTCGATGGCAATGATAAAACCCGTACACTGGGCATTAAAAATATCATTGCACAAATGAAAAAATCCGGGGTAAACAGGATCGTGGGTATTGGCGGACTGGGTGTTTTAAATGCCGATGAGCATACCCTATTGCTTGATACAGACACTTACCCTCCCGAATACCTGCCGGTAGGAAAAGAGCACCAGCAAGCTTATACGTATTTGAATGAGAGCGGACTTAACTGGACATTTGTTTGTCCGCCCAATATCATGAACGAAGGCCCAACGGGTGAATTTATCACGGCCGCGAATTACCCTCCCACACCCAACAAATACCAGATCAATGCCGGCGATCTGGCATTATTTATGTTGAATGAAATTGAAAAAGGGGAATATGTGAAACAACGGGTAGGCATCAGCAATTGAATACATGAATCATCAATACAGTGAATATTTCAACCTGCTATAAAAAATTATTTCTGCTCCTCCTGAGTTTGATGGCTACAGGCTTGCTAAGGGCACAGAAGATAGAGGGCATTTATGTAGATCTGTACACCGACAGCCTGAAAAAAGGCACTTACAACTATATCAATATTGACGGATTGTTGAGTAATGGCAAATACACGCCGCTCGACAGCAGTCATTTAATTTTAAAAGCCTCTGCAGGAAAATTCAGCGGAAATAATTTATGGATCGACCCAGATTTTTCGCAGGAAAAAATAACCATACGGGCTACCCTGAAAAAAGACCCTACCATGTTCAAGGAATTTGATGTTTATATCAAAAAATTACCTGACCCACCATTAAAAAAGGTTGAGGAGATCATGAGACCACCGGTAAAGCGGAAATCAAAAAAGGGAGATCAATAATTAAGCAAACTTCTTTGCGTCTTCCAGGAATTTAGCCAATCCGATATCAGTTAAAGGATGTTTCAACAATCCAAGGATCGAATCCAGCGGACAGGTACAAACATCAGCACCCGCTTCGGCGCATTTGATGATATGATTAGGGTTGCGAATAGACGCAGCCAATATTTCAGTTTTATATCCCTGAATAGAAAATATTTGTCTCAATTGATGAATGAGTTCCATGCCATCCCAACCACTATCGTCGATACGACCAATGAAGGGTGAAACATATGTAGCACCGGCCTTTGCAGCCAGTATGGCTTGCCCGGCAGAGAAGATCAATGTACAATTGGTACGAATGCCATTATCGGTAAACCATTTGATCGCTTTGATACCCTCCTTGATCAGGGGTACTTTCACAACGATATTGGGATGAATGGCCGCCAGTTTTTTACCTTCTTCAACCATTCCGTCAAAATCGGTGGAGATCACTTCGGCACTGATATCGCCGTTTACCATTTCGCAGATGGTTTTATAATGAGCCATCACGGCGTCATTACCCTTGATGCCTTCTTTGGCCATTAAGGAAGGATTGGTGGTTACCCCGTCTAAAATTCCGAGGTCATTGGCTTCTTTAATTTGAGCAAGGTTGGCGGTATCAATAAAAAATTTCATATAGAATTATCCTAACAAGCGGATTCACTTTTTTTAGCGCGGTGATGAATGAACACAAAATTAAAATAATTACAAGAGTAATTTTAAAATACTTATTAACTGAGATGGGGAAAGTTTTGAATACTCGAGGATAGGCAAAAAAAAATGGCAAGTTACTTACATCGCACCGCTCAACCACCTACCCTTGCTACCTTCCGGTCCTGGGGGAGTTCAGCAGGAGCTGGTCGTATAAGACTTGCCGGCGCAAAGATAAGGAAACGCTAAGAAATTATGAATTAAATATGCATCAAAAGATTAAACCACGATACCCCTGCTTAAAAACTAACGCCCGGCTTATCGCTCCTTGAATTGATCTTGCACACGCCGATCAGCTGATCGGAGCGATCTGTAAAGGATTTATAATACATCAGGATGGTATAGCTGTTCTCCGTTTCCCAGTAATCTCCTTCCAGATCGGTTCTTTTATCGGGGTCGTTCTTGTCAGCCGCCACATAAGTATAATTATAATAGCCCTGTTTCAGAAATGCGGTGCATTCATATACCGACTTTTCGGGATTGAAGCGCATCAGGGTATTATCATTGAACTGATAATCGGTGAGCTGCCCGGCCAAATAAATATTCTTGTTCGTATACTCCTTACCGTCAGGCGAGCTTAAGGAAAAATGCACGGTGGCATAATCACCCTGGGTATAGGGATTGATGGTTTCATAGGTTTCTACCGAATACAGTCCGTTCAGGTCGCGATAATATACATACCGCTGGGAACTAAGGTCATGATCAGTTCTTACAAACATATCGGTACTATTCTTATGGTACTGCGCACTATCGATCCGGTCGCTCTGCAAACGAAAGCTCCTGAGATCAAGCCAGCGCCATTCTTTTCCGCCGGGAAACAATCCGGTATTTTCTGTACTGTATTCAAGTGAATTTCCCCTCACAAAAGTGGGCACGATATCTTGTTGGGCATTGTCCCACCGGTTATTCTGCAGGATCACCACTTTTACCTGCTGTGCTGCACTGAAGGTATTCAGTCCGGCGAGATTGGCCGAGAACTGAATACGTTGATGGGTGCGCGACAATTGCACCATAAAGGGCTGCACCACCTGTGCCTTGATGGATGCTTTCTGGTCGAGCACCAACATGCGGCGGGTGAATACCAGTTTTGATGTATCCCCATCTAGGAATACTTTTAAAATATAATTTCCCGAAAGGGTAAGTGATGTGCTTCTGTCGGGCAATTGAGCCTGATACTGCGTATAGCGGGTAAGGGCGATCGACGAGTAACGATAGGTGGTGATGCGTTGCTGGGTAAATCCCTTGATATAATTGAACGGATTAATGTCTACGGGTTCCCAGTTATAATCGCACAACTGAAAAGTATAATAATAGCTTTTTACATTTCCATCCAGATCATCAAAATGCAGTTCCAGTTGGTCGGCACTATTGATATTATACACCGGCAATGTATTTTGGTCGCCATACATATGGAACCTTACCGATTTGATATTGGATCGGTACACCTGATTGGTGACCTGTGCAAATGACTTACTAAAGGGCAATAATAAACAGATCAGGGTTGCCATAAGTTTGATCATGGCGGTAA
>Ga0194037_1000581_pt1 | contig 28131 bp, 33 predicted proteins | sample JunL306m_MetaG_FD_148653 | JGI IMG/M metagenome (GOLD analysis project Ga0194037, IMG submission 148653) | Anoxic zone freshwater microbial communities from boreal shield lake in IISD Experimental Lakes Area, Ontario, Canada - Jun2016-L304-6m | ecosystem: Environmental > Aquatic > Freshwater >...
GACAAAAGGATGAGAGCCAATACTCCGCAGAGGAGAGGTCGTTTACGTCTATACATTATTTTGTGCCGCTTGTTCTGCTTTAGTGGCGGTAACAAGAAATACCGGATATGCGGCAGTTATGCCCGCTCTGTTTTTTTTGTTGAAGGTGTATATGGTCTCAAACGACCTCACCTCCAGGTCGGCACCATGCAGTAATGCCGCAAGCTCACTCCGGTCAAATCCGTGATGAACCTTTTCAAGCGGGTCGTCATGAAACAACCCATCTTCCAGATCAAGATCAGCCAGTGCAAGAGTGCCGCCGGGAGAGAGCAGAGTTGAGAGCCGGTTCAGAAACCCTGCGGTATCATCAATATGGTGAAGCGTCATACTGCTGTAAATCAGCTCAAAACTCCTGTTATGCAGAGCGTTCTCACCTGGCGAAGAGAGGTTGGTAGAGCTTGCCTCAATGTTCTCTATGCCCGATGTTCGGATTTTCTCCTTCAGAACGGCGAGCATCTCACGGGAGGTATCAATTGCGGAGAGCATTTTCACCAACGGAGCAATTTCCATGGTGAGCAGACCTGTGCCGCATCCGAACTCCAGAGTGTGCATGGTTTTCGCGGGGTTTGTTGCTGTTATGATTGATTGGGCAACAGAGAGAGCAACCGCTCGGCGTTGAGGATTTGCATCCCACTCGGCAGCCTCGCGATTAAATTTTTCTGAACTGTTCCATGCGCCGGACATAGTGATAAGGGTAGAAATTATAAAAGAGTAAAAAGAGCCATCAGGGCTGTAAATCAGAGATGCACCCACCCTTCCGTTTAAGGGATGCGCCGCACTGAGGACACAGTGTCTCTCTGCAAGGCTCCCCCTTAAGGTGCGGTAGCTCAAAGCTGCATTCAGGACAGACACAAATATCAGGACGGTTAGTTGGAAAAGAGTCACAGAGAGAGTGGACAACTCCGCCCTGGATACAGAGTTGTTTGCCGCCAACAATGGCTTCAGCAACTTTCTTGCGGGCAGCATCAAGAATACGGCCAAAGGTTGGGCGCGATACATCCATCTGCACCGCAGCCACAGCCTGGTATAAACCCTCCTTGTCTGCCAGCCTGATAGCTTCCAGCTCGTCAACCGTCAGCATCACGCTTTCCAGCACGTCGGGCGATACCCCTTCGGGCTTGAAACAGGTTACCTTCGGTAGCTCACGGACACAGCGGCAAAGTGTAGGCCGTCCTGCTCGATTGGTTGTCATAGCCAAAGTTTTGAAAAATTAGGTTTTACCGGGTAACTGCCTTAACAATAAATTCAGGCGGCTCCATAATGTGCTTTTTAACGGCGCAGAGATTGGCTGCACTGATAACCGCATCCTTGTATTTTTCAGGAAAATCCGGCGGCAGCTCAATGGCGATTTCAATTTTTCCAATGCCCCGGCCCGACTCTTTGGCAAAATGTGATTGAACAAGTCGGATACCCTCTGTCGGAATGCCTCTGCTCTGGCAAAATGAGAGGACAAAAATACCCGCACAGGTGCCGATTGACGCCAGAAAAAGGGAAAAAGGCTCAGGCGCTGAACCCTCTCCGCCAGCATATTCTGCCTGATCGGTGTGGATGGTAAAGCCATTAAAGTCGGCATCCACCTTTTTGCCGCCTCCGAACGTTACGATCATTTCGCTATTCATGATGGAAAACAGAAGAGAATGTTTGTTTAAAACGGTAATCAAATTATAAGCATAAGCCCATAATAAAGCAAGCCGCCGAAGCTGTTTTTGTTACTGAACGGAAAAATGGTTCTGAAATTTCTATTCAGGCCGCTTCTGTTGAAATGACAAAAATAGTGGACTTGCTCTCTGTTCATGGAAAGTGTGAAAAGTCACATCACGTAATAAAAATGAGGTGGCAAAGCCGGACAAGGGAGGTTGCAGCGCGTTCTCCCTGGCCATAACGGGTTCAGATGTCAGCGATTATGCACTGCAATAATGTCGGTCAGCCTTGTTGTATAGTATGGCGAAATGTTCGCCTGAGTTGGTTGCCACCCTTTGGAGGCTTCAGAGGCAAGTTTTACCGCTCCGGCCCCATACCGTTCGTTAATGCCGTCCATGAGCTGCATCAGCATCTTGCCCCGCTCGTTCGGGGCTGGCTGATCTTCAGGAAAGAGTGATAAGGTTCCGCCTGACAATTTTACCGGCAGAAGTCCGCTCACGATGACACCGGCTTTTTTGTAAGCATACCCGCTCCTGAAAACAGCATCGAGAAGCACTTGCGCGGCTCTCTGAAGCGCTATTGAATCATCTGTTGGATAGGGCAGAGATGCAGTTTTTGTTCCCCAGTATGGCGCTTCCCGCTCATCAAACGGGCTTGTGGCGATGAAAAGGGTCAGAAGGGATGCCGCAGCCCCCTCCTTGCGAAGCTTGATGGCGCATTTTCCGGTGAAGGTTGCAACCGCCCGATGCAGCTCATCCCGGGTTGTAACGCTTTTGCCAAAGGATCGTGAGGTGCAGATACTCTGCTTTGCCAGCCTCATCAGCTCCATTGGTAAGCAGGATATGCCGTTCAGTTCAGCCTGCACTCTGGAGCCAGTGATGTGCAGATGCTTTTTTACCCACGGGGCAGGCACCGCCGCCAGGTCGGCAGCCGTGTTGATGTTGCTGGCATAAAGCAGCTTGCTCAACTGCCGCCCGATACCCCAGACATCCTCAATTTTTGTGGCGGCAAGCGCTGAGCGGATTGCCTCATCACTTTTCAGCAGGCATACTCCCCCATACTCCGGCCTCTTTTTTGCAAGGCGGTTGGCAATCTTGGCAAGGGTCTTGGTGGGTGCAATGCCGACACAAACCGGGATTCCTGTGTGCTGACGGACCGTTTGCCGGATAAGAGCGCCATACTCTGCAAGGTCAAACCGCCCGAAGCCGCTCATATCGAGAAACGCCTCATCAATGGAGTAGAGTTCAATTTCAGGTGCCAAGGCGGCCAGCGTCATCATCACCCGTGACGACATATCTCCGTAGAGGGGATAATTTGATGAGAAGACCGCAACCTTGTGACGGCGAAGCAGATCCCGGCATTTGAACACCGGGGCACCCATCTGGATACCAAGAGCCTTGGCCTCTTCAGATCGGGCGATTATGCAGCCGTCATTGTTTGAGAGCACAACAACCGGTCGGTTTCGCAATGCCGGGTTGAAGAGCCGCTCACACGAAGCATAAAAGTTGTTGCAGTCAACCAGAGCAAACACAGGCACATCCTCCCAGCTTATCTCGGTTTGTGGATAATGTATGCAACTATACCCCATACCAGAAACTCGTTCTCCTCAGTGATTCTGATCGGCTTGAACTCTTCATTTGCTGGCACAAGGTAAAGCCCATCATCCCGAACCGCCAGCCGTTTGACCGTAAACTCTCCGTCAATGTAGCAAACGGCAATGCTTCCCTCTTTTGGTTCAAGAGCCTTGTCAATAACCAGCAAATCACCATCCTCAATGCCCGCATCAACCATGGAGTTGCCTTTCACCTTGGCATAAAAGGTTGCTGCCGGGTGCTTGATCAGCTCCTTGTTCAGGTCGAGCGCCAGCTCAATATAATCCTCGGCAGGAGATGGAAAGCCCGCCGAAATCCCCGTCCCGAACAGCGGCAGCTCCAGAGCGGTTGTCACATCCACCGTGTAGAAGTCGAGCACGGGTTCAGAATGTATTCTCGAAAGTCGCATGAACGGGAGATATATTTTTTTGCATCGAGTTAGAGTGAGGTCAAAATGAAAACATCCAGCCATTTTTTCCCGTAATGGCATCAAAGCTATTGATTATGAAGATATGAAATGCCAATTGATGTTATGGTCAGGGAGTCTCCTTTTTGATCCCTGTCCTGGAACATCGAAATTATTTCCTGCCCTGTACCGGCATCTTCCGCTCAAAATGGTAATTTTCGGTATAACAATGAATACAGGCAATACACTGAACGCTAACCGTCTGAAGAATGAAATCATACCACAAGGAACTCTGGCTACAAATACCTGCAAGAATGGATTTTGTCAATATCACTGGTGACGTTGAGCGGGCTCTTCAGGAGAGCGGCATTCAGGAGGGTCTCTGCCTGGTGAATGCGATGCACATAACCGCTTCAGTCTTTATCAATGATGATGAACCGGGGCTGCATCAGGACTACAAACGGTGGCTTGAAGAGCTGGCTCCGCATGAACCGCTGAGCCGTTACCAGCACAACAGAACTGGAGAGGATAACGGCGATGCCCATCACAAGCGCCAGATTATGGGTCGGGAGGTCGTTGTTGCCGTCACAAAAGGGCGGCTGCATTTTGGTACCTGGGAGCAGATTTTCTATGGGGAGTTTGATGGCAAGAGAAACAAACGGGTGCTCATCAAGATTATCGGCGAATAAGGTGTCGTTTCAGGATGGGAGCACATCACCCTGACCGGCAATTATGTATGGCGCGACTGTTTAAGAGCAACGACTTTTATTTCATAGCGTTACGGTTTTCTTAACGGGTTTTGAAATCCGTTTTCTCAAGCAACACCGGGCTCAAGAAGGGAGAGCCGCGAGGGTTCCTGAATTTGTCAACAAAAAATAATGTGAGATCGAATGCAGTCCTTTCAGATTCAAAGAACAACGAGTCGCAACTGTTTTGAAACTGTTTCAAGAAAACAGGCTTTCTGTGGGCATACAAACTTTGTACATTATCTCTTTGCGAACAAAAAAAAATTTTTGTGGATACGGTCACCGTGAATGTCTCTTTTCAGGATTCATTGCTGAATGAAATTGACAAAACAGCAAGAAATGAGTATCGAAGCCGTTCAGAGTTGATAAGGGAGGCTGCGAGACTTTATATTCAGCACCAGAGTCAGTGGAATGATCTTTTTCAGCTTGGCGATATGGCTGTGCAGAAACAGCATCTGAATGAGCATGACGTAGCCACAGAGATCAAAGCTGTTCGTGAAGCAAAGGCAACATTGTCATGATCTGTTGACGCAGCCCCGGTGAGCCACTCGAAATAGATGGCAAGATAGGCACATACTCCTGAGCATTGCCTCATCAATAAGACGATTTGGATCTGGATTCATCAGGTTAAGGTTTGGAAATGTTCGCTTAGCCTAAAATCACCGGCATTTCAGATCAATACCAGTTTCATTTTTTCAGTAATGAAGGAAGCGGCGGACAACGCGAACCAATTCACGTGCATAGCCGCAGAGATAGTAATAAAGCGAAATTTTGGCTTGATGGCAGCATTGCTTATAATGGAGGACTCAGCTCAAGAGAGTTACAACATCTTCAACAATTGGTCGTAAAAAATAAGTCAAGAATTGAGGAGGTATGGAATGAACATTTCAGCGAACAGTAATCCGCAGGCATTGCATCTCTCATTTGGTCAACATCGCTTTGATGTTGAACTCAAGGACGGGCGCATTCTCTCTATCCCTTATACCTGGTTTCCCCGATTGATTGGAGCATCGGCTGAATTGCTCAACCGTTACGAACTTTCCGGAAACGGTGAAGGAATGCATTGGCCAGATCTTGATGAAGACATTTCGGTAAAAGGGCTGCTTGCCGGCCATGGTGACCAAACCAACTTTGCGAGAAAATATTGGCAAGAACATCCTGAGCACTCACCCTTCAGTGCAACAGTAAGCGCTGCATAGCATGGCGGTGCTGCCCCATATCAGGCATGGTGTTGTTTTATCATCTTGCTATACATTGTGCCGATCCCATAATCAAATCTTGATTACTCTTTTCTTGACCTGGATTATTCATGAGCCCAGCGAAGCAGGATTACCGGATAAATCAGAAAAAAAATGTAAGTTTCGGCCACTGCGGTATTGATTGCGACACAGCCAATGGAATACATGAACAATCTTTTGCTTTTGAACGGCCACACCCATGGAAACAAGAACCGATCTCTATCTTGGAGACTGCACACAACTGCTCAAAACGTTGCCCGATGACTCGGTAGACCTGATATTCACCTCCCCGCCTTATGCTGACCAGAGGAAGCAGACCTATGGTGGCTTTCATCCAGACGACTATGTTGAGTGGTTTTTACCGATATCCCTGCAACTCCTTAGGGTGCTGAAGCCAACGGGGACCTTTGTTTTGAACATCAAAGAGAAGGTGGTCAATGGTGAGAGGAGTACCTACGTGATGGAACTCATTCTGGAAATGAGAAAACAAGGGTGGTTCTGGACGGAGGAATTTATCTGGCACAAAAAAAACTGTTATCCCGGTAAATGGCCAAACCGCTTCAGGGATTCCTGGGAACGGTTGATCCAGTTCAATAAAAGCAAGCACTTCTATATGGATCAGCAAGCGGTGATGGTGCCTATGGGTGATTGGTCGAAAAGCCGCCTGAAAAACCTGAGTGAGACCGATAAAACGCGTGACGAGTCGAAGGTCGGCAGCGGGTTCGGAAAAAACATCTCAAACTGGCTCGACCGGGAGATGGCCTATCCGACAAACGTGCTGCACCTCGCTACAGAGTGCAATAACAAAAAACACAGTGCGGCGTTTCCTGAAGGACTTCCTGAATGGTTTGTCAAGCTTTTCACCAAAGAGGGTGATACCGTGCTTGATCCCTTCATGGGCTCAGGAACAACCAATGCGGTAGCGAAGAGAATGAGAAGAAATTCCATCGGCATTGAAATGGTGCCGGAGTATTACGATATGGTAAAAAAAGAGCTGAAACCGGTTGAGCTTTATCTGCTGGAACAATAGGAGGAGAATGACACCACTTATTCTGAACGATGTCTCGACGTACGTTGAAGAGCACATCGGCACCTTTCATCGGAAAAGAATTGCAACCCTTGATGAATTGAGCCTGTCAAAAGTACTGAAAAGAAAGAATCCTTACCTCTTCAAGGCAAAGTATGTTCAAACTGCCGAAGAGATTGTCAGGGGCCTTGTTGATGCCCATATTTCGTCAAATGAGGAGACGATTTTTGGGGACTGGCTGGAAGGGCTGGCTATTTTTATCAATGAAAAAGTGTATGGCGGATGGAAATCCGGAATTGCGGGCATTGACCTTGAATTTGACAAGGAGGGAAAGCGCTTTATAGTCAATATCAAGTCGGGGCCGAATTGGGGTAACAGCAGCCAGATTGCCAAAATGAAGTCAGACTTCAAGACTGCGGCAAAGACGCTGCGCACCAGTAACTCAGGGATTCAGGTTGTTGCCGTCAATGGCTGCTGTTACGGAAAAACCACTACTTCGGATCAGGGAGACTATTTCAAGTATTGCGGCCAAACCTTTTGGGAGTTTATCTCTTCAGATTCAGATCTTTACACCGAGCTTATCGACCCGCTGGGTCACAAGGCCCAGGAAAAAAACGAAGAGTTTCAGGACTCCTATGGCCGGATGGTCAATAAATTCACCCGACAATTTAGTATTGAGTATTGCGACGACAGCGGTGCTATCAACTGGCACAAGCTCGTAGCCTTCAACTCCTCTGCAATCCAGATGATGAAGGGTCAGCCATAGGGGGCTTTTGCTGACTTGAAATAGCCATTGCATGAGTCCCAGGGTGCCATGGTTGATGACCGGGATAGCCTCTTCATCATAAGCAAAACGTCGAATTTCCGCTATCAATGACCCATCAGCTTGCCGGTTGGTTGAACTTCTCCTGAAATGTGCCTTCTTTGCCGTCGCAACATAGAGGATGGCTTCTACAACCAAATGCCTTTGCCTGAGACACTGTTTCAGGCAAGAACCGTGTTCATGGCCCAAGCAATGCCGCAGGAACAACGGCAATCCCGTCTGGGCGGCGATAGGCCTGCGGGCCGGTATGAATCACTATCGAGTCCAGTAAATCATCGCCGATTTGCTCCCCCAGCCACAAAAGATGTTGGACATCTCCATCATCAACGGTGCCACTCAGTTTGACCTCAATGGCAATCACACGTTGATCTCCCCGTTCCACAATCAGATCAACCTCCTGGCGACCACCCTGAAGGCGCAGGTGGCTGACATGAGCTTCGGCAGCCTGGGCAAAGACCCGGATGCCAAGAGTAACCAAAGACTCGAACAGGCACCCCAGCAGGGCTCCGTCGCGTGGAAGAGTCAGCTTTGGCTCTTTACCGGCCAACAGGGCATCAGCATCGAGACCGAGCATTCGCACAGCAAGCGCCGGATCGGCCAGATGGTGCTTGGGCGACTGGGCAAGGCGATTCAAACGGTTCCGGGACGGTAACCATGCAGGAAGCGGATCAACGATCCAAAGTCGTTCAAGGATCTCTCGATACGGTTGTGTCGTTGTTTGCGAGGGTTTGTCGCCCTGCCCGCCAGTCGCGGCATCGCGGATAGTCTCCAACGAAGCCGTCGTCGCTGTCGCTGCTGCATAGGCCGCCTGCCAGCGGCGCAATATCTCCGGTCGCCGAACCATGTATCCCTGTTCTGGAAAGTCGGTATCAATAATGCGTCGCAGGTAACCGTCCAGTTGTAAGCGAAGCGCGCGCCCAGTCAGTGGCCGTATGCCCGGAAAGCCGGAGTGGACGATTTCGCGAACATAATCTGCCAGGGTCACATCGGTTTTGCCAGCAATATCAGGCCTCTCCCCCCTGAGAAGTCTTTGCAGGCTGACCGTTGGAATACCTACACCTCGTTCCGCAAGCGACATGGGCCTCATCCTCAGAGTAACAATCCGTCCGGCTCCCGAGTGGGTTGGTGGCGTAGCAGGCCCGGCAGATCCGGTCAGCAGGAAGCGTCCCGGCGCTTGATCGCGGTCAACAGCCCGCCGCACGGCATCCCAGACAGATGGCACTCGCTGCCACTCATCAAGAAGAGGGGGGATTCCCGGGTTAAGAGCAGCGCCATGTCCGCTTCGGCGATGGCACGCTGGGCTGGTTCATCTAACTGGAATACGGTTCGACATCGACCCTCGGCAGTAGCCGTTTTCCCGACCCCTTTGGCTCCCTCCAGTGCGATGGCGGGGAGCGTCGGCATCAGCTCATCGAGTTCGTCATCCACCACCCTTCTCTGGTATGCGGGCATATTTGTCCTTTGTTGTTTTTTTTGCTCACGTTATATGTCGCTACACTACCGTTTCGCCATAATATACAATCCCGTTCCGCCACAGTCAACAGAAGTAAAGGAGTACATGCAAAATGTACAGCGAGAAGGGATGCCTGGAAGCTATTTTTAAAATGGTAATTTCCGGTATAAACATGAATACGGGCAAGACTCTGAATATTAACCATCTGAAGAATGAAATCATACCACAAGGAACTCTGGCTAAAGATACCGGCAAGAATGGATTTTGTCAATATCACTGGTGACGTTGAGCGGGCTCTTCAGGAGAGCGGCATTCAGGAGGGTCTCTGCCTGGTGAATGCGATGCACATAACCGCTTCAGTCTTTATCAATGATGACGAAACCATCATCAAGAAAGCGGACAGCTACTCCAATGGCATCAAATTCTTTGATGAGCTGAATCATGTCAGCCGTATCACGGCCAAGCCGGTCGAGCTTCTTGACCAGTATCACATCCCCTGATTCAACTTTGACTCGTAATGATTGCAAGCCGTCACGGCGAACATGGCTTCCTGATTCCTTGTCGGTAAAAATACGATTGATTTCAACGCCTTCAGCTTTCAGAGCATTGATTTGGATGTCCAGGGACTGTTGACGGGTTGAAATGCGAGCGTAACCGAAGATTCTCATGAGGGAAAATGTGTCTAAAAAATCGATTATTCATAGGGGGAAGAGGTAGCGGAGCACTCTTGGCTCGATGGTTAGCTTGGTGGTGTTGTACTTTTGCCGAACCGAGTGCCAATTCCGTAATCAAATTTTTATTTCTCTTTTTATAATTGGTATTTTATCGAAAAACTCTGAAACACTAATCCGTAGTATGGAGACCGCATGTTATCACAAGCGAAACAAATGGAACCACGAAACCAGGTCAGTTTTAAAATTCCTGCGAGCACCAAAAACAGGATTGCACAGCTTGCTGCGGCAACCAGAAGAACAAAAACCTTTGTTATCGAAGAAGCTCTCGATCAGTATCTCGCTCTGAACGAATGGCAGCTCAAAAGCATTCAGGACGGTCTGCGTGACCTTGAAGATGGGAAGGTTATCTCTCACGAAAAAATGATTGAACACTGGGATGAGAAAATTGCAGGTACAGTGGACTAACAAGGCCAAAGCCCGTCTCGAAGAAATTGAGGCATATATCGCTCAGGAAAGCCCAGCAGCAGCAGCAAAAGTCATTCTTACAATTATCAAAAAAATTGCAACCCAGCTTTCCAAATACCCGGATAGCGGCAAACCAGGTCGTCTGATGGGAACACGAGAACTCCTTGTGATCGGAAATTAAAAATCAGCCATCTTCATCAACCTTCCAGCAAGCATGTCTCATGCCATGTCCGGAAACTCGCGAAGAGATTTCAGGAGATGATCAATGATTCTCATAACAGTCCCTGCCGTTGAGCTTCATACCAGACAAAAGGGGAGAGTTCTTTTAGTGACTCTTCATCTTTTTTGCGCAAATAACGTATAAAATGTTTTCCACGCATTTCGTTGTGTTCCGGACTGTTCAGTTTCAAGCGTGTAATAGTCTTGCGAGCCGCCTTGTCTTGGTCAGCAGTCAACAGAGGATTAGGACGAATTTCACCGTTGGCAAGATTCAATACAAAGGTGTCAGGTTGAAGACCAATGGGATCAAGCAGATCATCAAACTTATTCTTGTTACGATTCGGCCCCAGACATGATAAACGGTAATTTCGCCATTCGTATGCATCTCCTGCATGTTTTGATTTAGCAACAAAATGATCTGTTGACGCAGCCCCGGTGAGCCACTCGAAATAGATGGCAAGATAGGCACATACTCCTGAGTAAGATTCCCAGAGTTGCTTATTGGAATGTGTCCAGGTATTCGGAAGATCTGATGCTTTTGGGGGAGCAGAGTTCACTGCAATATTATTTGAAGAGAGCCAGATAAGCCCTGGCTGTCGAACACGTGCATCAAAATCTGCTGGTTCTGGTTGTAACGCTACAGGAATCATTTCAACCAGCCCTTTTGTTTGCAGATATAACGCCAATTGAACAGAAATTCATCTTTTGGCCCCAAAGCTTGAACAAGTTTCTCGTTCATTATTTTGATTTGAGAGTTAACGGGCTCAGTCTTCTCCAAAAGCACAGCGGCTTCCTCAATTAATCGTTCATATTCCAATGATCGACTGCTTTTTAAATCAAACGCTTCACTGATAAGCCAGGTCGCCGCGTCTCCATGTTTTTCAAAATCGCGACGATGCAACACTACTTTTTTGCGTTCAAAGTCAAGATCGAACCATGCATCTTGCTCAATATCGAAAAGTGGCTCCACTGAAGCCATAATCAGGGGAGAGTGGGTTGCCGTAATCAATTGTACCTCTGCATTTTTGGTCAGTTTTTCCATCACAGAGAGCAATGCCGGTACAATGCTGCGCTGCCAGCTTGGATGCAGATGTGATTCGATCTCATCAATGAGAAAGGTTATCTGTTTTGTTGGAGGCTCATCAAGTTGTTTTGCCGCCTGCTTATGCTCTTCCCACGCCCAAACCAGAAAATAGGCCAGTGCCATGATGCGACGCATACCGGAAGAGGCATGCACAACAGCAACATCCTGCTGATAAGGCATTCTGATGGTAGGCATGTCACGCACGTCGTCGAGACTGATTCTTGTTAATCCACCCGGTTCGAGAGTCTCTTTGCTCGAAGGAGAGAGCACCTTAAGCACCTCTTTCAAATGTTTTAACGGTGCGCCTTTTTCTTTCTGCCAGCCCGCCCAGTCGCGAACCAAGCCATTACAAAGCCAGGTATTTTCCTTGCCGGGTAGGCCATCCCAAACCTCTGCCGGGCTGAAAACGTATGCTGCTGCTCGGTCTTGAACATCGAGACCATCCTGAGTGCGCCAGTAATTACGATGCGGATCCCATACTGCAAAACTGCCGTCCGACATGGCATACAGCACCAGACCTGGATTAGCCGGTCGACCAGATCTTCCAGTCCATGCCTGCTCCTTGCGAAGATAACTGCTGTCGTAACTCTCTTCCTTACTCTTGCTGGAAAAAGAGAAACTGATTTTTGCTTCGCCATCAGTTGCTGGTAACGCTTTTTTTCCGGCTGTCAGCTTCGAATTAATCTCCGCAGGCCACTTGCGAGTCAACGACCACCAGACGATATCGAGAAGAAAGCTTTTGCCCAGACCATTGTCGCCAGTAAGGAGATTGAGTCTTTTGCCGAATTCAAGCTCTAACCTGGCAGCCGGTCCGACATTAATCATTGTGAGATGTTTGATCATTTTTTTCTCTCCGTAACTTGCAAACCAATGCTTTTTATTTTGTAATCCAACAATCAACTCAATCACTCTATTTTCAAAAAATCTTGCCAGATAATGCGCATTGAAGCAGATTGAATTTCCAGATAATGAACAAGCAACGCCCTCTGTGTTAATAGAGATGTTGCTTCAGAATTCTGAAAAAGTGTACGCTAACGATAAAATAATCCATTCCACGTTGTTCTGATATCAAGAAAACGTTTCCCCAATCCAACCTGCCGTTGTTGATAAAATTTAGCCGCAGCATCCGCTTCGGTCAAAGCCTCTTCATCCCAAAAGACTAACATCAGACCACACTGTCTCTTAAACTCCTGAATGCAGACTCGTTATCAACTAATCTTGCTGTTCCTGTATCAATAGCCGCACAACGCCTTTCTATCTCTGCCTGCCAGGCTGATGAAACAAGAAAGTTGTCTTCAAAATCAAGAGTATCGAGTAATACTTCGGCAATAAATGCACGAATTGAGGGCTGCAGTTGCATCGCCTCATCAATAAGACGATTTGGATCTGGATTCATCAGGTTAAGGTTTAGAACTGTTCGCTTGGCGGCATGGTACTACGCCAAAATACATAAAAAAAGTTCTTTGTGTGTTCACCCCACAACCGTCCTTCAAGAAACCTCATGCCCTGTACGGAAAATCATGAATAGAGGATACGGAACAGTGTCAGTTTTGATCTTTGCCCTGGGACACCGTAAATATTTTTCCCTATTCCAGCATCTTCCGCTTAAAATGGTAATTTCCGGTATAGCAATGAATACGGGCAAGACTCTGAACGCTAACCTTCTGAAGCATGAAATCATACCACAAGGAACTCTGGCTGCAGATTCCCAATGAGTCACAATACCTTAAAAATACTTGCACATTATCTTATAAAACCGTATTTTTCAATGTTTTTTTAGAAAAATATACCCATAGATTCAAGATGGAGTTATGCCTAAAATCACCGGCATTTCAGATCAATACCAGTTTCATTTTTTCAGTAATGAAGGAAGCGGCGGACAACGCGAACCAATTCACGTGCATATCCGCAGAGATAGTAATAAAGCGAAATTTTGGCTTGATGGCAGCATTGCTTATAATAGGGGATTCAGCTCAAGAGAGTTACAACATCTTCAACAATTGGTCGTAAAAAATAAGTCAAGAATTGAGGAGGTATGGAATGAACATTTCAGCGAACAGTAATCCGCAGGCATTGCATCTCTCATTTGGTCAACATCGCTTTGATGTTGAACTCAAGGACGGGCGCATTCTCTCTATTCCTTATACCTGGTTTCCCCGATTGATTGGAGCATCGGCTGAATTGCTCAACCGTTACGAACTTTCCGGAAACGGTGAAGGAATTCATTGGCCAGATCTTGATGAAGACATTTCGGTAAAAGGGCTGCTTGCCGGTCATGCTGACCAAACCAACTTTGCAAGAAAATATTGGCAGGAACATCCCGAACACTCACCCTTCCACGCAACAGAAAGCGCTGCATAGCATAGCGGTGCTGCCCCATATCAGGCAAATGGCCAAACCGCTTCAGGGGTTCCTGGGAACGGCTGATCCATTTCATTTTTTTTCAGTCTCAGACATCTGAAAACGAAAACAGTCAGGGTGTGACATACAAACTTTGTATCTTGTTTTTTGCTAACGAAAAAGAATTGTTATGAGTACTGTCACCGTGAAGGTCTCTTTTCAGAATTCATTGCTGAACGAAATTGACAAAACAGCCAGAAATGAGTATCGAAGCCGTTCAGAGTTGATAAGGGAAGCTGCGAGGCTGTGATATTCAGCGCAAGAGGCAGTGGAATGATCTTTTTCAGCTTGGCGATATGGCCGTGCAGAAACAGCGTCTGAATGAGCATGATGTAGCAGCAGAGATCGAGGCTGTTCGTGAATTCAAAGGCAAGCAACCTCATGCCCTGTACGGACGGAAAATCATGAACAGATATTGCGGCACAGCATCAAATTCTATACACTCAAATATCTGCTCCTGAAAAGCGCCTTTTTTTTCTTCGCTACATTCCATCAATAACGTTTCAAAAAATCAGGTGTTTTTCGACAGATTCCAAAAACATGTCAAACACATCGACATAATCACCCTTTGAGTGCTTCAAGCAGGGTCAGCTTCGCTCATTATTGCTTATAAAGTCCCTGTGAATATTCGCCACCCAAAAAGGTTGATTTTGCTGGGGGCATGGAAAAATTTTTCTTCGTCTGTGTAATACATGTGGTAAGCATCAGTTCCGTCCGGCATTTTATCACACTCTTCTGTTGCAACTAAAAAACCATTTTCAGCCTGAAGTTGTTTGTCTGAAGCGTAGAGCATAACCAGGTACTCTTCTTCAGGTATCTCATCATTTGCCCGTGTGATTATTTGGTTGATATCAATCTTCATTGTCTGTTTCTTTTTATAGGGTGTTTTATGGTTGAAACGCTTGGCTAATTTCTGACGCTGTGTAATCCTTCAAAACTCTCAATCATTGCCAAGGCTGTCGCAAGTGCGCCCATATAAAAGCTCGAAGCCGCAATCTCCCATTCCATCTCTGTTGGTTCCCTGTGCAGAACTTCCACAATCACTTCACGGAGTTCTTTCTTGCTTCTCTCCTGAATGGCTTTTGCTATTTCTGCGCTCTGCTCTATCATTATAACAACAGTTTATTGTTTTTGGTGAAATTGTCAATTGTTCGCAATATCGAGAAAGCTCTGTGCCTCCATGATGTCGGCTGCAAGGCTGGTCGCGCCCATAAGGTAGCCTGCCTCTACAAGCTGAATTTCCAGTCCTGAAGGCTCCCTGTTCATCATCTTCGCCAGTGCCTCTTTAATGGCCGTTCTGTTTTCAGAAAGCTTGATCTTTGCAAGAACTTCGGCTGTCATCCTGTGGTTGCTCATGGCTTCGGTTTCTGTTTGGTTCATGTTGCTGAATCGTGTCTGCTTCTCTTGGAACAGTGTCACATGATCCGTTACTTTTGGGCAGCTTGAATTATTGTATAGACCGTGGCTCTTCCAATCTTCATCTGTTTGGCAATCTCTGTCGCTCCAACTCCCTGGCCCCGTAAAGCCAGTACCTTGTTCCGATCAACAGAAGGCTTTCGCCCGAATTTGATTCCCCTTGACCTGTGCATCCACCCTATAGGTCATACAGGTCTGACCAGATCCTCCATTGGCAGACATAGACATTCCTTGCAGTTAAACTTGTATTCTGGAACCAGTGGGCCGCCAGTTCCATTTTTTGTATGAGACAAATTATTTACCTATACTTTTACCTAATCAGATTGAAGAGCGCAAATAAAAATCTCTGCTGTATGATGTAAAATATCATTTTAGAATGAGTAAGCTTAAAATCACCATTTCTCACCCAATCAGTTCGGGGCATCCAGGAAAACGATACAACGAGCAACGCTCAGAAAAATAAACACTTAAGCGCAGTAGTGCCAAGATTAGGTTTTATAAGGCACTGTTTGTTATAACTCTTCAAAAAAACGAAATTATAATATTGGTGAATCTATCAGGCCAATATACCGCGAAATATATGAATCTATTTCTGTTTATTTTGAGTTAAATGGGAGTCATAACATGAAGAAAAGAAAGATTTTAGGCGCTATTTTTTTATTCATTATTTCTCTTCAAATATCGTCTGATGTTCAGGCTGATGAGAAACCTTCATTGTTTTCGATTACAACAATTAACAGATATGCAAAATCAACGACGGATTTTGATGAAGGAGCAGATATAAGAAATTTTACATCAGAAGCTCTTTTGTCACAAAGTCGTTTGTCTCGTTCTTTAACAAATGAAGAGTTAAAAGGAATTATCCGTTTAAAAAGTCAGTTTGAAAGCTTCAATAATATGCGGTTGCGTCTTGATGTTCCCTTTATTATTGATCTTTCTTACAAATATAGAGATATTGCTAACGGGCAGATTACAAATTTTTCCAATCCAAACATATTCAATGACGTAAAGGGAAGGTGAGTGAATATGGATTGGCTTTACAAACATCGTCGAACACTTCTGAATATGGTTATCTTTTAAGAGGTTCTTATAAACGGGTAAACCAAAAAGGAGTCATTGAGTATTTGCCAACCAGCAGTGATGATATTGATCAATACGAAGTGAATACATTGGTTTCAAAATTTTTTGGTATTGATACTGCATCTTTATATGCGACTTATGTTGTGCAAAAAAATCTACTCAATATCCCCAATCCATACGACAAGAATGGAAATATTTTTGCGCTTCTTGTTACTTATGGAAATCCAAAAAGTGAGAAGAAGTCTGAATATCAAAAACCTATTTCTGCTATTGAAAATCTTTTTGATAGACGTTTTGATGTTCGAGGGTTAAAGCTATTCGGAGGTATTGTTTCTAACAAACAAACTTATGGCAGTATAGATGTAAAAAAGGACGATTATTTTATTGGAACGTCGGTAAATGGATGGCGTGATATTCATGATAAGGATTCCCAACTCTATGATATTTCAATTGAATCAGATATTTTTACCTCAGATGTTCAAGATGATCCATCTCAGAGGAATTCCCAGTATCGAACAGGTATTACCGTATATCGCAACATTGGAAAGACCTTGTCAGTTATGATTCCATTGAAATATAGTGGTGCTATAAATGGGTCAAATGATTTTGAGAATTGGACAGCAGGTGCAGAGCTTAGAAAAGATTTTGCTGACTCAGCATCTTATGTATCATTATGTTATGAGTATGAACGTTTTTTTAATCTTGATAAAGGTTTGGGGGTTTTTGGCGTAAATGTTGGCCTTGTGTTTTGATGCAATAAGGGAGGCGGTAAGATAATGAGTGATCATGTTCTTTGTGCCCTAATTGGGGCTGCTTGGGTTGGTGCTAACTGAATACAGATCAATCATTAAACGTATGGGGCATTTTATGAAAAAAATGATTTTTATTTTTTTCCTTGTACCATTAGTAGGCATTGCAGGTGGATGGGCGGCTGGAAACGTTGTAGCACAAGATGCTATACCCATAAAAGCTCCTTTTAATGTAAGTAATTACTTTGCTCCTTCTGGATGGATGGGTGATGGAAAAGAGGAAAGAAAGAAGGGAGAGGAGCTTGTTCAATTAAACGACCAATGGAAAGAAAATTTTCATTCACCTCCTACCTGTATTAAAATTTCATACTTCCCCGGCAATCTTGCATGGGTAGGCGTTTATTGGCAATACCCTGATAAGAATTGGGGCGATAAGCAGGGAAGGAAAATTACGGGAGCGAAAAGGGTAACATTTTGGGCACGAGGTGAAAACGGTGGCGAATTGGTTCAATTTAAAGCTGGAGGTATTTTTGATGAAGAAAAAAAATACCATGATTCTTTTGAGGTATCGATAGAACCAATCAGATTAACAAAAGAATGGAATTTCTATCAAATATCTTTATCTGAAGCTGATCTGAGTTCTGTTATTGGCGCATTTGCTTGGACTGCGAATATAAAAGGAAATCCCGAAGGGTTAACCTTCTATTTGGATGATATTCGATATGAAAAAGAATAAGCAAATTAGTTTATTATTTCAAAAAATCTTAATACATACAATGATGGATATAAAAAAAATCGGTAGTATTATTGCATTGTTAGCAAGTCTTATATCTGTTTACAAAGGAATTGAGTACATCGTCGATCAACGGAATCAGGTTGCGATACTCAAAGCAGAAAATGCGAACTTGAAAATGCGTTATGATGATCTTCACGAAAGGAGCCTCCGTCTCTATAATTCAGTAGTCGCTAATGTGACAGATGGGTCAGTTTCTCTTGAAAAACTCAGACCTTTTCTTACCCCGAAAGAAGTGTCGCAGGTTTCAGCAGCGACTGGAAAATCACCGCAATTTCCAGTCGCATTAGATTCAATGTTTTATCCTTCTGGATGGATGGGGGATGGCGAATCAGGTAATAATTATATAGGATATCAAGCTCATCCTGAAAGGATTAATGGGCAACAAACAACAGTAATAGAAATAAATTGTCGTCGTGGCCCAAAAGGATTTGCTGGACTTTACTGGCAATATCCTGATGCTAACTGGGGTCAAAAACCGGGCAGAAATCTTACAGGTGCACATGCGATCACTTTTCTTGCGAGGGGTGGTCGTGATAGTCAAATAGTCGAGTTAAAATCAGGTGGAATCTCTGGGCAATATCAGGATTCTTATCAACTATCATTGGGAAAAGTTGTTTTAAACAGGCAGTGGAAAAAATATAGGATTGATCTTTCTAAAGCAGATTTATCTAATGTTATTGGTGCTTTTGCATTGATTGTTGCAGCTAGTGACAATGGGAACAGAGATGTAACTACCACATACATAGCTAATCTTCAAGTCGAGTGAATTTCGAAAAAGATTCTGCTTTGTACTATGGGGTACCTAAGAAAAAAGAAAAAATAGCACACCAAGAGAGTTTAGCAAACCGTAAATTGCTTTAATATATTTCCTTATACTCGAAATAGTGGCTTGTCAAAACAATAGTCTCTTTCATCAGATAGGGGATATCAAGGTGATGCTGCCTTAGATAAGAATTGAGTGGTTATGCATTAACTTGCCATTAAAAAAAATACGTTAATGAATCCGGTTAGCTGTTGCATAAAAGAATCAATACCGATTATTGGGCAATAATCTTCCAATTCTGAGGTGTCCCCTATTAGTAGTAGCTCCAGTTCGTTTCTTTTGACGATATTTTATCAATGGTTCACTTCTGTTACCTTGTCATTCTGCCCCTTGCCCCTCTCGGCTTGCTACTGGCAGATTTATCCTCCCCTCACGGGTCCGTCTACAGTTTCCTGCGGGTACTTTTCCGGTCAGCTTCACACAAGGCGATTACTCGCCCTGCGTATGTCGGTAGGGCCAACTGACGACACCGTTGGTTCTGCAAAGAACAATGCGGTTACTCGACTTCACGTCGCACATAGTTAAAAAGCCCGCACAGCCCGAACACACAATTCGTAGTACTTGTGGTTGTGGCCCTGGTTGCCATTGTAGAAGTACTGGAACCATGCGTAGTTTGCGTCGTACTCCGTAGAACTCCAGTAGTAGAGGTCAGAATAACCGCCAACCGCACTTTTGGCATAATAAAGCTTATTGAGTTCACTTTTGCTCGGTAAATACCAGTCCTCAAAACCTCCACCACGATATGCTCTGGCAACTGCAGCCGCAGTATAGGGATACTTTTCCGCAGGATACTTTGCCAATATTTTATCGGTATTGGTCGCACCTTCGCCTATCCTTGTGCTGGTGTTGAGAAGTTCCTGATAAGCATAATCAGTGTTACCCTCTTTTTCGAGTTGTCCCGTACTCCATCGAAAATAATCCTTTTGAACTCCATCGCCCCACGCATCGGTGTAATTCATACTGATATCTGATTTAGCAGCAATCAGCCCATGCTGTTTATTTTCATCGTAACCCTTATCGCCTGGCTGGAAAAGATAAGCAACTATCCCACCGCCATACTCATCACCAACATCAACGATATCATCTGTGCTCTTATCAGCAATGTTCAACCACTTTTTGAAACGATGCTCAACAATTTGAAAACTCTTTTTGACGCGATGTTCAACCTTACGAAACCCAGCCTTGAGCAGGTTTTGAAAACTATTCTCCAGTTGATAGTGTTCCACTTCGGCATACGTTTTGTCTGTATCTTTGTTTCGGTCATCGTTGTTATTTTTTGGCAGATTGAGAGCTGAAAGCAACTCACTGCTGTAAAACGCCTTTTCCCAATGTTGGGCATATTTGATCCGATGGGTATCAAACTCTCCTTCTTTTACAAAATCCATGAAATTGGCATACCTGACATCAGCACTCTGAAAATTGGTCTCCTGGAGAGTCGAACCAGTAAAAATTGCTAACGTGAGATCAGCCTCTTCAAAATTGGCGAAGGTCAGCTTTGCTTTCTGAAGATTGGCTTTATTAAGAGATGCTCCCTGAAGTTTTGCCGTTCTGAGATCGGCATCCAGCAGATTGGCTTCATCGAGATGTGCTTTTTGAAGAATAGCGCCGCTAAGGTTTGCCCCCTTCAGATTGGCATTACTCATATCAGCGCCAGTCAAGTCCAACCCTTGCAGCCAGGCATCATGAAGATCTTCCCGCTGAAGATTCAATGGCCTGCGGAATGAGTCGGAAACAGAGGGGAAATAACCCATAAAAGCACCAAGCAGAACGAGAAGTATCCAGCGTGGGGCATTTCGCCAGAAGCGTTTTTTTGGGGGACAACGATTGATGCGCAAAAACAGAAGGGAGAGCGTCACGAAAGATGCGACATAAAACATCGGATGAATCAACTCTTTGAGAGCAAACGCTTTATATGCCATGATGCACAAGATCAACGGCACAAACCAGTAAAAGATAAAGGTGGTAACAAACCGGGGCAGACGGTCGCTGAAACTGAAAATGGTTGGAACACTCTCAATGGTTGGCTCACCGGTTTTAGCTGGCTCTTTGTTAAGATCCGCGCGCTTTTTTTCAAGCTGCAGCCATTTGCCATACAAAATGTGAAGATAGACGGTCAGGATGACAAGAAGAAAGGGCGAAACTATCAGAAAACCGATAAAAGAGATTGATGTGCCAACCAGGGGTGTTTGAATAGAGCTGTTGGTGGCAATCAGCGACTTGTCGGGTGAGCCAACCACCGCCAGCAGACTGTATAACCCGACACCAAGCAGGGAGAGCATGGTTTTATTGATCGCTTTTGAATGGCTCTCATGCAGCATCTTGACCACATCAGCATGACGGTCATCCTTTTTAGGTTCAGGATACCACCAGTTGCGGGGCCATACGTTACGGTCAGTGATTCTTGCCCGGATTTTTTTAAGCATCAGGGTCAGTGGTTCATTCCGAAACAGCATTTTCACTTGAAAAAAAATTATAATTTTATTGGAGATAACACAATTTCAGAATACGTTGCATCAAAACCAAAAAACAATAACATCATGCGAAATGCATTCGAGAGAGTCGAGTACCATAGCGCAAATTGAGGTCGCTTCAGAATTCGGAAAAAGTGTACGCTAACGATAAAATGATCGATACCACGTTGTTCTGATTTCATTTACAGCTCACGCCGCAGCATAAACGCTACGCCCTGAACCATAATAGGCATCATAGACGTGCTGGAACACCGCAGTTGATTTCTGCTTGAAGAGTTCCGGTGTGTATGCTCTTGGCAGGTGGTCATCGAGCAGCTTGTCTATGGCCACCCTGACCGCGGCACGCGCCTGTTGACGTTTCCGCCAATCAAGCACCAGTTTGTTGTTCTTGAGTGTCACCAGCAACTCCTTGGCGGTAGCTTTTACCTTTTCCCGGTCAGCATCGCTCATCTCAATCGGCGGTTTCATCAGCAGGTCAAACAGCGCCAGCTCCTCTTCGGATAACTGCTCGCTCACTCCCCGCTTCTCCTCTTCGTTCAGGTTCTGGGCAAAAGTGACCAGTTGCCGGAAAAACTCTTCGGGATTAAGGCTTCCGGCATTGTAGGCTGCAATCATTTGCTGGAACCGTTCGAGATAATCCATACGAGTCCGATTGAGTCGTACCATTGCCATCAGCTTTTGCCCTACACTGCCCTTCAGTTTTTCATTGAGCGTTCGCTTCCGGCTGGTTTTGAACTTTTCAGCCAGTTTTTCAAAATCAATGGAGCTGAGGTCAATCAAGTGTTCATCGTTATCAGGCGCACTGACCTCTCTGATAAAATAGCCTTCAGTTGCAATCGACTGATCAAGCAGTGCTTCCACCTGCTCCATCACCTGTGCAATATCGGCAGAGGGAACCAGTGCACGGATTTTATCAGCAATGACCTTGATGGGCGATACTTCAGCAGCAAACTCATGAGCCCGCAGGTCGGGCAATACGGCCTTGTACAGCCGCTGAACGGTATTGGCCAGGTCAAGATAACGTCGTTTGACCTCTTCTGAGACAATCAATGCCTCGACGGCATTGTCAAGCAGTTCGACACGCGAAAACCCTTCAGCATTCTGGAACGAGGCCAAGGTCACTCCCTGTTGTGTGCACAAGCTCCGGGTCTCTTCCAAAGCTTGTTGTAATGCGACCACCAAGGCGGATTTGTCTTCAACCGGCTTCTTGCCGCCGCTGCCACCCACACCATAAATGGCAAGCGCTCTCTCCAGATTACGGAACACACCGGCATAGTCCACAATCAGGCCACTCACCTTGTCAAGAAAAACCCTGTTGGCACGTGCAATAGTCTGCATCAGGGTATGGTTGCGCATCGGCTTGTCGAGGTAGAGTGTCGAACAGCTCGGAACATCAAAGCCGGTCATCCACATGGCGCAGACAAAAACCAGCCGGAACGGGTCATCCGGATCCTTGAATTTTTGTTCAAGATCCTCTTCCACCATTCGTTTACGGTGCGGTCGAATGTCGAGTCCCTTCTCGTTCATATCGGCAATCTCATTCTGTCCCTGAGACACCACCACCGCCATATCAGTCTCTTTCATCCGTGCAATGCGATCTTTGATGTCTCGCCTCTCTGCATCAGTACCCGGTATCAATTGAGCCTGCAATGCAGCAATCTTTGCCGTCCAATGCTTGTTTACCTTGTCATACATCTTGATGGCTGTCGCCTTGTCGATGCAGATCATCATCCCCTTGCCCTGAAAGCCGCGCCCGGTGAAATGTTCCACAAGATCTTTTGCTACTCTCTCCAGCCGGTCGTCACGGGTAATCAGATGATACTCACGGGCAAACTCCCGCTCAAGCTTCTTCTCCTGCGCTTCGTCAAGCTCTGCGGCTTCGAGCAGGCGTTCCATATCTTCGTTGAGGTTATCATTGAGCAGTTGCAGCTCAGGGATACGGTTTTCATAGTAGAGGGGGACGGTTGCGCCATCGGCCACCGACTGCTGAAAGTCATAAACGCTGATGTACTCGCCAAAAACCTGCCGGGTCTTCTCTTCACCAATAATCAGCGGCGTGCCGGTAAAGGCCAGAAAAGAGGCGTTTGGGAGAGCGGTGCGCATATTCATGGCCAGCGTGTCGTACTGGCTGCGGTGTGCTTCGTCGGTAATGACGATGATGTCCCGACGGTCGGAGAGCATGGGGTGCGCCTCTCCATTCTCTGTTCGGAACTTGTGAATCAGGGTGAAGACGTAGCGGTGATCCTCTGTCAGCAACTGCCGCAGATGCTTACTGCTCTCCGCTTGGGCACCATTTTCAGTGACCACACCGGCTGAGGTAAAGTGTTTGTAAATCTGGCCGTCCAGCTCCTGCCGGTCGGTAACAACCACAAACGTCCAGTTCCCCGGGACTTTGCGCAGCACCTTCTGGGCAAAGAACATCATCGAGATACTTTTGCCACTCCCCTGCGTGTGCCAGAAAACGCCAAGCTTCCCCTCCCTCTGGCGAATATCGGCAAGAGCATCCAGCGCGTTATTGACACCGAGGTACTGGTGATTCTTTGCCGTCAGCTTGATCAATCCGCCTGGGGCCTCCTGAAAGAGGATGAAGTTTTCAACCAGGTCAAGAAAGCGTGCCGGTTCACAGACACCGCGCAGCATCGTCTCCAGCGAAACCCGCCCGGCCTCACTTTCGCTGCCAATCTTTTTCCAGTCTGCAAAGTGCTCCCACCCGGCAGATAAGGTTCCAAGGCGGCTCTGGCTGCCATTGGAGAGGATGATGAAAGCGTTTGCCCAGAAAAGCTGCGGTACGGTATCCTTGTAGTCGCGCAGGTTATCCTTCCAGGCCGCTTCAAGCCGTCGATGGGTGGCTTTCAGCTCAACAAAGAGCAAGGGCAACCCATTCACAAAGCCAACCAGATCAGCACGGCGCGTGTGCATTTCACCCGTTACCCAGAACTGCGAACAGAGCAAAAAGTCATTATTGGCGCTGTTCTCCCAATCAACCACCCGAACCACCTCCACGATTTCCCCATCTCCATCGGGATCGGCCACAGAAACCCGGACGCCACTTTTGAGCAGAAGGTAGATTTCGCGATTGGCTGCAACTGCACTCATGCGCGACCGGTCGCGGGCAAGCTCCTCGATGGCTTGATGGATCGACTCAACAGCCACATCGGGGTTGAGCCGCAACAGGGCAAGGCGCAAGCGGGTTTTAAGCACCACTTCCGCTTTGGTCTCCCGGCCAAGTGGGCTTACACCGTGGTCGAACTCCCGGTAGGCGTTGAAGCTCTCCCAGCCGAGGGTCGAGAGCAAGGCAATTGCTGGCTGCTCAACAAGAGCATCTTCACTGTATCCGCCGGGAGGTGGTGTCATGGTTGGGACTCCTTTGCTGGCAAATAGCGTTTCTGGGGGTCGTAAGCACTTTTTCCAATGGCGACTATCCGGCCTGCCTCAACAAAATGAGCAAGATGTCTCCTGACAGAACGAGCAACCAGCCCTGTTGCTGTCACCAAATCCTTTATTGAGGCACCGCCCTCGTTTTCATATTGCATGATACATGCCAGAATCTGTTGATCAATGACACTCTCTGTTGCCTCACGAACCTGTTGCAACGAAATCGTAACCCGGAAATGGTAGCCAACTTCCTCAAACTCAGGTGCAGGAAAACCATCTTGACGGCAATTGTCATCCATACGCTGAAAGCCACTTCCCCATTGTTCAATGAGGTCAAGTTCCTTGAACACTCTGCCAATGACTCTATTGCGAAGCTTCGAGACACCGGAGCGAAGGTTCTCAAGAGTCAACCCGCCAGTCAACAGGCCAGGGTTTTCAATTTCAATCCGGTCATCATAGATCGCCACCCGAATTGGTGCTCCTCGTTGTGAATAATCGGCATGAACAATGGCATTTGTCAGGGCTTCACGAATGGCCTTGAGCGGCATATTCCAGACATCCTTCCTTCGCAACTCACCAAACTCTGCCGCCCGTGAGGCATGTTTCTTGACAAAGTCAAAGGCTTTTTCCAAGGCAAGTGGCAAGTGGTCGTTGATATCCTGCTGATCCAGAATCTCTGCTTTATTGGTGCCGCGAAAACGACCACATTGAATCCATGCGTCGGGGAAATAACGCTCTCGCACCAGGCCAAACAGAAGCATACCTCCCACTGTCGGAACAAGCCGCCCTTGATGTTGAGTAACCAATCGCAAGGTTTCCGGGACGCTATCATTCCAGTCACGGAACCCTGCAAACAACCCGGACGCAACCCGGACATCCAGTGTGTCAGGGTTGATGTCCGGCATGGCTTCTTCATCATAAGAGAGGTTCAGGGCTGAACGTCGCATCTCTGCTGTCAATGGCCCATCAGCTTGCCGGTTGGTAGAACCCACCCGAACCAGCACACCGTTTGTGATACCCTGTGACTTCAGCCAGTGGGGACGCAATGCGCTGGGATAGACCTCCACCAAGAGCAACGAACGCCCTTTCCAGTTGACCAGCTCTACATTTGGTGCGAGTCGCGGTTCAATCGAATCGGCGATCAGGCTGCACAATCTCTCCTCTTCGTCCAGAGGGTTCTCAACCCCCAGCACCGCCTTACTGCCATCCTCAATGCCGATCAATACTATCCCCCCTGCTGTATTGGCAAAGGCGGTCACTGTTTTTAGGATGTTCTTTGGCGACGAGAGATCCTGCTTGAACTCAAGGGTTTTGCCCTCCGGTCGGCTGAGTAATGTTTCAATTATCATGCAGCAGCCTCCTCTGGAATGGTAATAGCAAGGTCGGAAACATCCACCTCGCCGGAGATGAGCTTGGGCAGCAGCATGTCGCGGGTGCGGCGGAGGTTGGTATTCCTTTTTGCCAATGTAAATGATTGCTGAAAAATTGGAGCAGTGTTAATAGTAAATTTTGACAAGGTATCGTGATCAGGATGGGCAATTACGAAATTGTCAAAACATTTTTCAGAAACTCTTTGACGACCTGTTGCACCCGACATACTCTTGATCGCATTGTCACGAAATTCACTGGAACGAGCCAATAAATAGACAAACTCAGGTGATAAGCTCAGCGAACGAAGAACAATGAATTCTGTAGAGCCGAAAGCTACAGCCTTATCATTTAACAGAAACTGTACATATCCTGTCTTACCATTTTCGAGACATGGAGTGATACGTGCAAAGAGAGTATCAGCATTTTGAAACTTGGAACCGCTATTACCAGCCCGAGTTTCCGCTTCAGAAATCAACATCGAATTATTGGCAAGTGCTCCCATTGATACAAAAGGCTTTTCCCCGTCTTTTGGAACTCGTACCTTAGGATTGACTGCAATAGCCTTTGTAACAGGTTTAATCTCCCACCCCTCCGGTATTTTGCCCAAAGGTGAATCGATAAAGCGGGCCTGCTCATGGCTGGGAAAGCGGAACTTGACGAACCACTCGCGGTAGAGGTTCTGTGCCATCTCCTCCAGAATTTTGATACGCCGCAGGTTGTTCTCAATCAGGTCATCATAGGCTGAGAGGATAGCTGCAATTTTGCGCTGTGTGGGAAGTTCTGGCAGATAGATTTCCAGACAAGGGACATCTTCCAATCGCATGTGTTCAACTGTAGCACCTGAACCGTAGCCTCTGATTTGACCTTGTAAATCATCGTACAGCAGTGCATAAAGCAAAAAATCAGCATCCAGTTTTTGTGGATTTGTTCGGAAGTGATAAAGACGTTGTCCCAAAAATATCTGGTCATCTGATCGGATTTTACCAACTTTACCTAACGGAGCTTCACGCGTGAGTATTACGTCCCCTCTTTTTGGTATCAGGCGACGTGTCCATTTTTTATAGGTTTCCTCAGTAACACATCGCACGTTTTCAGTGTCTATAAATCCATCACGAACATTCGTTGTGCGGATCATTTTATATTGTGTTGGGGAATTAACAATAGGTGCTGTGCGATTTACGCAATCCACATGAGCCTCGCATAGTTCAACAATTGGAACACGACGCCACTTTTTCGAGTTTAAGCCCATCACTCTCCCTCCTTCAGCAATTCGCTACCACTCCGAGCAGGCACTTGCGCACTCCAATGCTCAACACGACACATTTCAGCATAAAAATCACGTTGCAAAGATTGTTCAAGAGGGATGATTTCACAGAAATGCGACCAACTCAATTGTTGCGACAGCGTCGCAACAATCTTTACATCAGGCAGGACTTCACTGAATTTCACCATCCTGGTGAGCGCGGAATAGCTGAAACCCTGGCCATACTCTCCGGACAATTGTTGCGACACTGACGCAACAATCTGTTTTCCATATTCAGCCCGATCGCCTTGTAAAATCTCCTGATTGATTCGCGTTCCGATTCGCCAGTAGAGCATGGTCATTGAAGCATTAACCGCTCCGGCCAAGCTCCTGCGGCTCTCTTCAATCATCCCGCGAAGCTCACCCAGAAGTGGAGGCGATACACGCATCATTTCTTCTCTCTCTCTTTGCTTATTCTTCATCACTCCACCTCCAGCAGCTTCACAACATTCTCGGCAATCCGCTCTTCCAGCTCCCGCGCCTCAAGGTTGAGGGTTTCGAGCTCCTCGTTCAGTTCTTCAAGTCGCTCCCTGAAATCGAAGTCATCTTCAACTCTGGCAGTCACACCCACATAACGTCCGGGGTTGAGGCTCCACCCCTGAGCTTCAATCTCATCCTTCGTAGCTATTTTGCACAAGCCGGCGATGTCGGTATAGTGGCCATCAGGGAAGTGCTCTGCAACCAATCCGGCACTGCCGTGAAGATTCTCCACAGCTTCACCACGGTAGAGGCGAACAATATTTGCCAAAAACTCAATCTGCTCCGGGGTCCAGTCGCGGTGAGCGCGGTCAATCTGGCGGTAGAGGTGGCGGGCGTCAATGAAGAGCACCGTATTGGCACGGAACCCCTTGCGTTTGCCCTTGTCGAAAAACCAGAGGGTGCAGGGGAGCGTCACCGTATAGAAGAAGTTGGAGCCGACGGCAACCATCACATCCACAGC
>Ga0194037_1000582_pt1 | contig 28106 bp, 20 predicted proteins | sample JunL306m_MetaG_FD_148653 | JGI IMG/M metagenome (GOLD analysis project Ga0194037, IMG submission 148653) | Anoxic zone freshwater microbial communities from boreal shield lake in IISD Experimental Lakes Area, Ontario, Canada - Jun2016-L304-6m | ecosystem: Environmental > Aquatic > Freshwater >...
ATGAAAATAGAAAACATGGCACATGTGATCAAAGACAAAATTGTAGAAATCAAAATATTTATTCCAAAACAAGAATGCTTTGTAAAAGCAACTTCTAAAACATTTCAAACTTCATTTGACAAGGCTTTTAATGCGATCACCAATCAACTCGTAAAGAAAAAAGAAAAAATCGCCGCATAAAATTTTTTTATCAAATAGGGTAACGCCCATTGTTGGAAAACTTCGACAATGGGCGTTTTTATTGGCTTTGACGCCTCCTTTTCCTTCATTTTCAAATTATTTCAAATTTTCCAGTGCTTTTGGGATAAAATTTGCCCCTAAAATTTTGATAAATAAAGAATTCCATTACCTTTGCCATCCCAAAAATGGGGAGTGTTCTTTTATGTAGATACTTTATGCCGGAATAGCTCAGTTGGTAGAGCAGCTGATTTGTAATCAGCAGGTCGCGGGTTCGAGTCCCATTTCCGGCTCAGAACTATGGGCAGATGGCCGAGTGGTTAAAGGCGACAGACTGTAAATCTGTTCTCTCACGAGTACGTAGGTTCGAACCCTACTCTGCCCACATAATTTTTCGTAATTTTGCACCGCGAAGGTCAGAATGCGAAAAATGGTCGAGATCTTTTTTTAAGCGGGAGTAGCTCATTTGGTAGAGCGATAGCCTTCCAAGCTATAGGTGGCGAGTTCGAGCCTCGTCTCCCGCTCCAGTTGGTTTGTTGATGAAGGGACATTGGAAGTCGGTTGGTTAAAAGCCGTTGTGGCTCAGTGGTAGAGCACTTCCTTGGTAAGGAAGAGGTCGTGAGTTCAATTCTCATCAACGGCTCAAAAAGGGTAGAAGCAAGGAAAAGTGAAAAGGAAATAGGTGAATTGAGTAGGTTGAATTAATTTTGAAAGCTATGGTTGATGGACTCGGTGGTCTATTGACAGCAATTATAAAAAAACATAAAAACAAATAAAGATGTCTAAAGAGACCTTTAAGAGGGAGAAACCCCACGTAAACGTTGGTACCATTGGCCACGTTGACCATGGTAAAACCACATTAACTGCAGCTATCACAGACGTATTGTCTAAAAGAGGCTTAGCAGCAAAGAAAAACTACGATGAAATTGACGGTGCACCCGAAGAAAAAGAGCGTGGTATCACTATCAATACTGCACACGTAGAATATCAAACTGATACTCGTCACTATGCGCACGTTGACTGTCCAGGTCACGCCGATTATGTTAAAAACATGATCACAGGTGCTGCACAAATGGATGGTGCTATTTTAGTAGTTGCGGCAACAGATGGTCCTATGCCACAAACTAAAGAGCATATCTTATTAGCGCGTCAGGTAGGTGTTCCACAAATCGTTGTTTTCATGAACAAAGTTGACTTAGTTGACGATCCTGAATTGTTAGACTTAGTGGAAATGGAAGTTCGTGATTTATTAACTATTTATGGATTTGATGGTGAAAAAACACCCATCATCCGTGGTTCAGCTACAGGTGCATTGGCTGGAGAGCAAAAATGGCTTGATGCTGTAACTGAATTAATGAATGCAGTAGATTCTTACATTCCATTGCCTCCTCGTCCTATTGATCAACCATTCTTGATGTCTGTGGAAGATGTATTCTCTATCACAGGTCGTGGTACAGTTGCTACAGGTCGTATTGAGCGTGGAATCGTGAAAGTAGGTGAAGCAGTTGAAATCGTAGGTTTGATGGATAGTCCAATGAGCTCTACCGTAACTGGTGTTGAGATGTTCAAAAAATTATTGGATCAAGGTCAAGCAGGTGATAACGCAGGTTTATTATTACGTGGTATTGAGAAAAAAGATATCCGTCGTGGTATGGTAATTTGTGCACCAAAAACGATCACTCCACATACCGATTTCAAATGTGAAGTATACGTATTAAGCAAGGATGAAGGTGGACGTCATACTCCATTCTTTAACAAATATCGTCCTCAATTCTACTTCCGTACAACGGATGTAACTGGAGAATGTTCTTTACCAGCTGGAACTGAGATGGTAATGCCAGGTGATAACGTTAGCTTAACTGTAAAGTTAATCCAACCTATCGCGATGGAAAAAGGTCTTAAGTTCGCTATCCGTGAGGGTGGTAGAACAGTAGGCGCTGGTCAAGTTACAGAGATCATTAAGTAATTGACATACAATATAAACTGAAAGTCTTTGGTCGCTGCAATTGCAATGACCAGAGACTTTTGGTTCATACGGGCATGGTGCAACGGTAGCATACGGGTCTCCAAAACCTTTGATCTGGGTTCGAATCCTAGTGCCCGTGCAATTTAAATTGCATATTAATTGTTATCTTAGCAGTTAATTGAACCGAATTAAATAATTAATTATGAACAAAATCGCCAACTACTTCAAAGAAAGTTATTTGGAGTTACAGGAAAAAGTGACTTGGCCTACATGGACTAATTTACAACAAAGTACGGTGATCGTATTGGTAGGGACTATTATCATAACTGCATTAGTTTGGGTAATGGATTTTTCTAGCAACCAATTATTAAAGTTGATATACTCATTATTTAAGTAACATGGAAACGGAAGTTTTAACAACAACAGCCCCCGCTACAAAAGCAGCGCCAGATACCAAATGGTTTGTGCTTCGCGTAGTGAGCGGCAAAGAAAAAAAGATTAAGGAATACCTTGATAAGGATATTCTTAGAAATAATTGGCAAAACGTAGTGAAGCAAATATTCCTTCCCATGGAGAAGGTGTATAAAGTTCAAAACGGTAAAAAAGTAATGCGCGAAAAAAACTATTTTCCTGGATACGTTATGATGGAAGTAGTGGATGCTAATGGTAGCGGGCGTTTAGCCGATGATATTGTAATGCATATTAGCAATATCACCAACGTAATGCACTTTTTGACAGATGGTAAAGGATCAAAAGGAAACATTATTTCTTTAAGAAAATCTGAAGTCAACAAAATGTTGGGTAAGGTAGATGAGATGAACGACATGGGTGGTTCTATCAGCGAGCCTTTCATTTTGGGTGAGACTATTAAAATAATTGAGGGACCTTTCAATGACTTCAATGGTGTCATAGAAGAGGTGAATGAAGAAAAGAAGAAATTGAAAGTGACCGTAAAAATATTCGGTCGATCTACTCCAGTGGAATTAAGTTACATGCAGGTAGAGAAACTGAGTTAGAAGGAAAAAGGTAAAAGGTCCCTTCCGTTTATTCGGAAGGGATTTTTTTTGCCCTACACTTTCCCGGTTGCTGCACCCGGTCTTCCCCTTTTCCTGTCCCCAATTGGGTATTTTTTCAATAAATCTCAAATTTTTTTACATTATTAGGGTTCTTTTATTACCTTTGCAACCCCAAATATACTTTTCGAAGTATGATGGATTTTGGGAGTCAAGGCCATAAAGGCTAAGACGCTTAACCAATAAAATCAATAAAATGGCAAAAGAAATCTCCGGCTACGTTAAGCTGCAGGTGAAAGGCGGTCAAGCCAATCCTGCGCCACCAGTAGGTCCAGCACTTGGTTCTAAGGGTGTCAACATTATGGAGTTCTGTAAGCAATTCAATGCTAGAACTCAAGACAAACAAGGAAAAGTAGTTCCTGTCTTAATTACAGTGTATACCGACAAGTCTTTCGACTTCGTTATCAAAACTGCACCAGCTCCTGTTCAATTAATGGAAGCTGCGAAAATCCAAAAAGGTTCTAAGGAAAGCAACCGCGACAAAGTAGGTAAAGTTACTTGGGAGCAAGTGGAAGTTATTGCAAAAGATAAAATGGAGGATTTAAATGCCTTCACTTTAAACAGTGCAATGAGTATGGTTGCTGGTACTGCACGCTCCATGGGAATTACAGTAGATGGTAAAGCACCTTGGGAAAACTAATTTTATTCACCTTAAATTTTAATGAACATGTCATTGACTAAAAAAAGAAAAGTTGCGGTAGCAAAGGTGGATAAGAATAAATTTTATTCCCTTAAAGATGCTTCGACACTTGTAAAAGAAATTAATTGTACAAATTTCGATAGTTCTGTTGATTTGCATATTCGTTTAGGAGTAGATCCTAAAAAAGCAGACCAACAAGTTCGTGGAACTGTATCTCTTCCTCACGGAACAGGTCGTACTAAAAAAGTATTAGTATTATGTACTCCAGATAAAGAAGCGGCTGCTCGTGAAGCCGGTGCTGATTATGTTGGATTGGATGAGTTTGTAACAAAAATCGAAGGCGGTTGGGTAGATATCGATGTGATCATCGCTACTCCAGCAGTCATGCCTAAGATTGGTAAATTAGGTAAAGTATTAGGACCTCGTAACTTAATGCCCAATCCTAAAACAGGAACTGTTACAAATGATGTAGCTGCTGCTGTGAACGAAGTGAAAGGCGGTAAGATTGCATTTAAAGTTGATAAAGCCGGTATAGTTCACGCATCAATAGGTCGTGTCTCTTTCTCTGCAGAAAAAATTGCAGAAAACAGTTCTGAATTATTGAATGCCATCATTAAGTTAAAACCATCTTCTTCTAAAGGTATTTACTTGAAAGGAGTAAGCATGGCTTCAACAATGAGTCCTGGTATTTCATTGGAAACAAAATCATTAATGAACTAATCCTGGTGATCCGAAAGGAAATGACCCGGGAATAAAATATAATTAGTTATGACCAAAGATCAAAAAAACGAAGTGATTGAACTTTTAAAAGAAAAGTTTAGTCAATACAATAACTTCTATATCACAGATACAGAATCTTTGAGCGTTGCACAAATTTCTAACTTACGTCGTACTTGTTTTAATCAGCAAGTAGAAGTTAAAGTGGCTAAAAACACTTTGATCCGTAAAGCGCTTGAAAATTTAGACAGTGAAAAGTATGCAGGTTTGTATGAATCATTAAATAATGTAACTGCATTAATGTTTTCTGAAAATCCGAAAGATCCAGCTGTGATCATTAGTGCTTTCAGAAAAGCAAACAACGGAGATCGCCCTACATTAAAAGCCGCTTTCATTAACGGTGATATTTTTGTAGGTGATGAAACATTAGTTGCTTTAACTAAGATCAAGACTAAGAATGAATTGATCGGTGAAGTAATTGGATTGTTACAATCTCCTGCTAAACGTGTCATAGCAGCATTATTAAACCACGCTGAAAACGGAAGCAGTGCTACTGAAAATGAAGTAGTTGCCGCAGCAGTTGAAGTAGCAGTTGAAGAAGCAAAAGTAGAAGAAGCTCCAGTTGCGGAAGCACCTGTAGCAGAAGCTCCTGCAGCGGAAGCCGCTCCAGAAGCAGCACCGGAAGCCTAATCACTTCCACCCAATCATTTTAATTACAGCATACGCTGTTTTTATATTGTTAAAATAATTTTTTTAAACCTTCCGCTGGAGCATAAGCTTTGAAAGCGGAAAAAATTGAAACAACATGGCAGACATTAAAGCATTAGCTGAACAATTAGTAAGCTTAACGGTAAAACAAGTACAAGAATTAGCAGACGTTTTAAAAGCGGATTACGGTATCGAACCAGCAGCAGCAGCGGTTGTAGTTGCAGCAGGTGGTGGTGCTGAAGCAGTTGCAGAAAAAACAGCATTTGATGTTGTTTTAATGAATGCAGGTGCAAGCAAATTAAACGTAGTTAAAGTAGTGAAAGATTTAACAGGTCTTGGTTTGAAAGAAGCAAAAGACTTAGTGGATGGCGCTCCTAAAAACATCAAAGAAGGCGTTTCTAAAGCAGAGGCTGATGAAATCGCTGGTAAATTGAAAGAAGCAGGTGCTGAAGTAGAAGTAAAGTAATTTACCCTACGCAGTGCTGACATCATATTGATGGCATCAAAAAAAGGTCATCCCGGGCATCCGCCCAGGGTGACCTTTTTTGTTAATGAAACCCTAAGATACAAAAGGAAGGAAGCAGGGGAGTATGAATATTGATTTTTAATAATGTAAATTAATATTGCTAAACAATAATTTACAAATATATTTTATACATTATATGACATTTTAACCTAGTTTGGCATTTTTTCAAAAAAAATACTCAAAATCAATGGGTTTGGTACAAAATTTGTTTTTAAAAGTCCTTCAGTTTCCTTAACTTTGCAATCCTTTATTTTGGGCGTATTGTCTATTGGTATTACAGTGTGGCCACTTATCTGTATTACTGATAGTCAATCTTTAAGCAAAATGCTACCAAATATTTTATTGCAATAAAACCTGGTTTATACCGTATGTCTACAACAAACTTGAACAACAGAGTCAACTTTGGTAAAATCAAACACGTTGCCGAAGCACCAGACTTACTTGACATTCAGTTAGAATCTTTCAAAGAATTCTTTCAATTAGAAACAACCCCTGATCGCAGAAATGTGGAAGGATTGTTCCGTGTATTCAAGGAAAATTTTCCTATCACTGATACACGTAACATTTTCGTTTTGGAATTCTTGGATTATTTTATCGATCCACCACGCTACACTATTGATGAGTGTATGGAACGTGGTTTAACTTACGCTGTGCCTTTAAAAGCAAAGTTGCGTTTAAGTTGTAATGATGAGGAGCACGTTGATTTCCAAACCATCGTGCAAGATGTTTTCTTAGGAAACATTCCTTACATGACACCTCGCGGAACCTTTGTAATTAATGGAGCTGAGCGTGTCGTAGTTTCTCAGTTACACCGTTCACCTGGTGTATTCTTTGGACAATCTACGCATCCTAATGGAACCAAAATTTATTCTGCTCGTGTGATTCCTTTCAAAGGCGCATGGATGGAATTTGCTACCGATATTAATAACGTGATGTATGCTTACATCGACCGTAAGAAAAAATTCCCTGTAACCACTTTGTTACGTTCTATTGGTTTTGAAACTGATAAGGACATCTTGGAATTATTTGGAATGGCTGATGAAGTGAAAGCGGATAAAAAAACTTTAGCGAATCAAGTTGGTAAAAAATTAGCTGCTCGTGTTTTAAGAACATGGGTAGAAGATTTCGTAGATGAAGATACTGGTGAAGTTGTAAGTATCGAGCGTAATGAAATCGTAATGGAGCGTGATACTGTATTAGATCAAGATGGTATCAACTTAATTATTGAAATGGGAGCTAAGAGCGTATTCATTCAAAAAGAAGACGTGGGCGGCGACTATGCAATCATCTACAATACTTTAAACAAAGACACTTCTAACTCCGAGTTGGAAGCGGTTCAACATATTTACCGTCAATTACGTGGTGCTGACGCTCCAGATAATGAAACGGCTCGTGGTATCATTGACAAATTATTCTTCTCTGACAAACGTTATGATTTAGGAGAAGTGGGTCGTTACAAAATCAATAAAAAGTTAGGTCACGATTTAGCTTTTGAGAAAAAAGTATTGACTAAAAATGACATCATTGAAATCGTAAAATATTTAGTACGCTTAACGAATGGTAAAGCTGAGATTGATGATATCGATCATTTAAGCAATCGTCGTGTTCGTACAGTAGGAGAACAATTGTATGCTCAATTTGGAGTAGGTTTAGCGCGTATGGCGCGTACTATTCGTGAGCGTATGAACGTACGTGATAACGAAGTATTTACGCCAGTAGATTTAATCAACGCGCGTACTTTATCTTCTGTTATTAATTCTTTCTTCGGAACTTCTCAGTTGTCTCAATTCTTAGATCAAACCAACCCATTAAGTGAGATCACGCATAAGCGTCGTATCTCCGCATTAGGACCCGGTGGTTTAAGTCGTGAGCGTGCAGGTTTCGAGGTTCGTGACGTACACTATTCTCACTACGGTCGTTTATGTACTATCGAGACTCCAGAAGGACCCAACATTGGTTTGATTTCTACTTTGTGTGTACACGCAAAAATCAACGATATGGGCTTCATTGAAACTCCTTACCGTAAAGTAGACAATGGTAAAGTGAACATGAAGCATTTAACTTTCTTGAGTGCAGAAGAAGAAGATAATGCAAAAATTGCGCAATCCAATTCACCTTTGAATGATAAGAGTGAATTTAGTTTAGATAAAGTGGTTTCACGTCAAACAGGTGATTTCCCTATTTTAGATAAAGGGGATGTTGAATTCATGGACGTTGCCCCGAATCAAATTGTTGGTTTGAGTGCTTCGTTAATTCCATTCTTGGAACATGATGATGCTAACCGTGCTTTGATGGGATCTAACATGCAACGTCAAGCGGTTCCTTTAATTCGTCCAGAAGTTCCTATCGTAGGTACTGGTTTGGAAGGAAAGGCAGCTCGTGATGCAAGAATTCAATTACACTCTGAAGGAGATGGCGTGATTGAATTTGTAGATGCAAATGAAATTCATGTTCGTTACAACCGTAATGAAATGGATCGTTTGGTAAGTTTCAATGAGGACTTAATTATTTATAAATTAACTAAGTTCATTAAAACCAACCAATCTACTTGTATCAACTTACGTCCAGCAGTTAGAAAAGGACAAAAAGTTAAAAAAGGAGATTTCTTAACGGAAGGATATGCTACTAAAGATGGTGAAGTTGCATTGGGTCGTAACTTACAAGTGGCGTTCATGCCATGGAAAGGGTACAACTTTGAAGATGCGATTGTAATCAGCGAAAGAGTAGTACGTGAAGATCTTTTCACATCTATCCACATTGATGAATACGAATTAGAAGTACGTGACACTAAATTAGGAGAGGAAGAATTAACTTCTGACATTCCAAACGTTTCTGAAGAAGCGACAAAGGATTTAGATGAGCATGGTATTATTCGTATTGGAGCAACTGTAAAAGAAGGTGACATATTAATAGGTAAGATCACTCCTAAAGGAGAATCTGACCCTACTCCAGAGGAAAAATTATTGCGCGCTATCTTTGGTGACAAAGCAGGTGATGCAAAAGATGCTTCCTTGAAAGCACCTAATGGTACAGAAGGTGTCGTGATTGATAAAAAACTTTTCCAACGCGCTAAGAAAGATAAGAGCGGTAAAGTACGTGAGAAAGCATTGTTAGATAAAGTTGAAAAACAACACGAATTAAACTTCAGTTCTTTAAAAGAGTTATTAGTTGAAAAATTACAAACTTTATTAAAAGATCAAACGACTCCAGGTGTCGTAAACAACTTTGGTGAAACATTAATTTCTAAAGGAAGCAAATTCAATGCTAAAAATTTAGCAGTGATTGATTTCCAAAATGTGAATCCATTAGGTTGGACAGGAGATAAAAAAACAGACGATTTAGTAAATACCTTATTACATAATTTCAGTATTAAGTATAACGAGGAATTAGGTCGTTACAAGCGCGAGAAATTTAATATTTCTATTGGGGATGAATTACCAGCAGGGGTATTAAAATTAGCTAAGGTTTACTTAGCCGTGAAGCGTAAGTTAAAAGTGGGTGATAAAATGGCGGGTCGTCATGGTAACAAAGGTATCGTTGCTAAAATTGTACGTGCTGAGGATATGCCTTTCATGGAAGACGGAACACCAGTGGATATCGTATTGAATCCATTAGGGGTACCTTCTCGTATGAACTTGGGTCAAATCTATGAAACCATCTTAGGTTGGACAGGTAAAAAGTTAGGCGTGAAGTTTGCAACTCCAATTTTTGACGGAGCTAGTACTACCGAAATTGAAGAGTTATGTGATAAAGCTGAAATTCCAAATAACGGACATACTTATTTATATGATGGAGAAACGGGTGATCGTTTCCACCAAAAAACATCTGTGGGTGTGATCTATATGATCAAATTACACCACATGGTAGATGATAAGATGCATGCTCGTTCTATTGGACCATACAGCTTAATTACACAACAACCATTAGGCGGTAAAGCACAATTTGGAGGTCAACGTTTTGGTGAGATGGAGGTTTGGGCATTGGAAGCATATGGTGCCTCTAACATCTTACAAGAATTATTAACCTTGAAATCGGATGATATTATTGGTAGAGCTAAGACATATGAAGCCATTGTAAAAGGCGAGAATATTCCTAAGCCAGGTATACCAGAATCATTCAATGTGTTAGTACATGAATTGAGAGGATTAGGTTTAGATTTAAAATTTGAATAATCAAATAAATAAAATCAAATAGTCACCCATTCTTAAATAATGTTCCTGGTGTTAATACCGGGACAAAATGAATAAATAATATGGCATTCAAAAAAGAGAATAGACAACGTCCTGCTTTTTCGCAAATCACTATCAGTTTGGCATCGCCAGATAGTATTTTGGAAAGAAGTTTTGGGGAAGTGTTGAAACCTGAAACTATTAACTATCGTACCTACAAGCCTGAACGCGATGGTCTTTTCTGTGAGCGTATTTTTGGTCCAGTAAAGGACTATGAGTGTGCTTGTGGAAAATATAAGCGTATTCGTTATAAGGGTATTGTGTGTGATCGTTGTGGTGTAGAAGTAACAGAGAAAAAAGTGCGTCGTGAGCGTATGGGTCACATTAAATTAGTGGTTCCTGTCGTACACATTTGGTACTTCAAAAGTTTACCTAACAAAATTGGTTACTTATTAGGAATGAGTTCTAAGAAATTAGAAACTATCATTTACTATGAGCGTTATGTAGTAATACAACCAGGTATTAAGGATAACTTAAAAGTAGCTGACTTATTAACGGAAGAAGAATATCTTGATTTATTAGATGCTTTACCCAAAGAAAATCAATATTTACCTGATGATGATCCACAAAAGTTCATCGCTAAAATGGGTGCCGACGCGGTACACGATTTATTAGGTTTATTAGATTTAGATGAATTAAGTTTCTCTTTACGTAATGCAGCTGCTAACGAAACTTCTCAACAACGTAAAGCAGATGCTTTAAAACGTTTAAGTGTAGTGGAATCTTTCCGTGAAGCAAAAACACATATCACGAACCAACCTGAGTGGATGGTGATGAAATACATTCCTGTTATTCCTCCAGAATTACGTCCATTGGTGCCATTAGATGGTGGCCGTTTTGCGTCTTCTGATTTGAATGATTTATATCGTCGTGTTATTATCCGTAACAATCGTTTAAAGCGTTTGTTGGAGATTAAAGCGCCAGAAGTCATCTTACGTAATGAAAAACGTATGTTACAAGAGGCGATCGATTCATTATTTGACAATAGCCGTAAATCAAACGCGGTGAAAGCAGAAGGTGGTCGTGCTTTAAAATCTTTATCTGACGTATTAAAAGGTAAGCAAGGACGTTTCCGTCAAAACTTATTAGGTAAGCGTGTGGATTATTCTGGACGTTCTGTAATCGTAGTAGGACCTGATTTAAAAATGCACGAGTGCGGATTACCTAAGGATATGGCAGCGGAATTATTTAAGCCATTTATTATTCGTAAATTAATTGAAAGAGGTATCGTAAAAACAGTGAAGTCTGCTAAGAAATTAGTGGATAAAAAAGAAGCTGTGATTTGGGATATCTTAGAAAATATATTGAAAGGTCATCCTGTTATGTTAAACCGTGCCCCAACATTGCACCGTTTATCAATCCAAGCTTTCCAACCTAAATTGGTAGAAGGTAAGGCCATTCAATTACACCCATTGGTTACTTCAGCGTTCAACGCCGATTTTGATGGTGACCAAATGGCGGTGCATGTGCCGTTAAGCCATGCGTCTATCTTAGAAGCACAATTATTAATGTTGTCTTCACACAACATCTTGAACCCACAAAATGGTACTCCCATCACACTTCCTTCTCAGGACATGGTGTTAGGTTTATACTATATTACAAAGGGTAAAGTAACGACTGCTACCGAAACAATGAAAGGTCAAGGTAAAGCATTCTACAACTTAGATGAAGTAGTCATTGCATACAATGAACAAAAAGCTGACTTACACGCTAATATTAAAGTAAAAACAATGGTTCGTGAAAACGGAGCATTAGTTTCTAAATTAATTGACACAACAGTAGGTCGTGTTTTATTTAACCAACACGTTCCTAAGGCGGTTGGATATGTAAATGCATTGTTAACTAAGAAAAGCTTAAGAGAAATCATTGGTGATATTATCAAAATCACTGACGTTCCTACCACAGCTAAATTCTTAGATGATATTAAAACATTAGGATTTAGAATGGCCTTCCGTGGTGGATTGTCATTTAACGTAAACGACTTAGTTGTACCTGAAACAAGACACGAATTGTTGGAAGCAGCAAAAGTGGAAGTGGAGGAAGTTTGGGAAAACTACAACATGGGTTTAATCACTAATAATGAGCGTTATAATCAGGTTATTGATATTTGGAGTAGAGTAGATACACGTATCACTGAAACTTTAATTCGTGAAATGGCTATCGATAAGCAAGGTTTCAACTCGGTATATATGATGTTGGATTCTGGAGCGAGAGGTAGTAAAACACAGGTAAAGCAGTTAGTAGGTATTCGTGGATTGATGGCTAAGCCTCGTAAGAGTGGTAGCACAGGATCTGAGGTTATTGAAAACCCAATCTTATCTAACTTTAAAGGTGGATTGAACGTATTGGATTACTTCATTTCAACACACGGTGCGCGTAAAGGTTTGGCGGATACGGCGTTGAAAACTGCGGATGCGGGTTACTTAACTCGTCGTTTAGTGGATGTATCTCAAGACGTTGTTATTTCTGAAGAAGATTGTGGAACATTACGTGGTATTGCAACAAGTGCTTTAAAAGATAATGAAGACGTTATTGAACCATTAGCAGATAGAATTGAAGGACGTAATTCTTTACATGCGGTATTTAATCCAATCACGAGTGAATTAATGGTGGAAGCGGGAGATGAAATTACAATTGACACTGCTCGCGCAATGGAAGATGCGGGTATTGAAACAGTTGAAATTCGCTCTGTTTTAACTTGTGAAAGCAAACGTGGTGTGTGTGTAAAATGTTATGGTCGCAATTTAGCTACAGGATATGTAACACAAAAAGGTGATGCAGTAGGTATTATCGCTGCACAATCCATTGGTGAACCAGGTACACAGTTGACATTACGTACTTTCCACGTGGGTGGTGTTGCGGGATCATCTTCTGTTGAATCTAGCTTAAACGCTAAGTTTGATGGTACTATCCAATTTGATGGTTTACGTACTGTAGATGTAGTGAACAATGAAGGCAATAAAGTTAAAGTAGTTATTGGACGTACAGGTGAAGTAAGAATTATGGACGTTAAAAACGATCGTTTAATGATTACCAACAACGTTCCTTACGGAGCTTTATTAGCTGTGAAAGATGGCGCTCAAGTTAAAAAAGGAGATGTGATTTGTACTTGGGATCCATTTAATAATGTGGTAGTGGCTGAACAAAATGGTAAAATTAAGTTTGAAAATATCACTGAAGGATTTACCTATCGCGATGAAGCGGATGAGCAAACAGGTCACCGTGAAAAAGTGGTTATTGAATCTAAGGATAAAACTAAAATACCAACTATCATATTAGAAGGTACGAAGGATAATAAAATGTACAACTTACCAGTAGGTTCACATATCATCATCGAAGAAGGTATTGAAGTGAAAGCAGGTCATGTATTAGTTAAAATTCCTAGAGTATTAGGTAAGTTGAAGGATATCACTGGAGGTTTACCTCGTGTTACTGAATTATTTGAAGCACGTAATCCAGGTAACCCTGCGATTGTATGTGAAATTGATGGTATCGTAGCATTTGGTAATATTAAGCGTGGTAACCGTGAAATTATAGTAGAATCTAAAGACGGTATGGTGAAGAAATATCTAGTTCCATTAACGCGTCAAATCTTAGTTCAAGATAGTGACTTCGTTAAAGCTGGATCACCATTGTCTGATGGTCAAATTGCACCTGCTGATATTTTATCCATCAGAGGTCCATTTGCTGTACAAGAATACGTTGTAAATGAAATTCAAGAAGTTTATCGTTTACAAGGTGTAAAAATCAATGATAAACACATTGAAGTAATTGTACGTCAAATGATGAAGAAAGTAGAAATCGTTGACGCTGGAGATACTAAATTCTTAGAGGAGGACTTAGAAGATCGCTTTGATTTTATCGAAGAGAACGATCGCATCTACGATAAGAAAGTAGTCACTGATGCTGGCGAAAGTGCTAAATTAAAAGCTGGACAAATTGTTACTGTACGTGAATTAAGAGAAGAGAATTCTATCTTACGTCGTGCGGACAAAAAAGTAGTAGAAGTGCGTGATGCAAAACCTGCTACAGCTCGTCCAGTATTATTAGGTATTACAAAAGCATCTTTAGGCGTTCAAAGCTGGATTTCTGCTGCATCATTCCAAGAAACAACTAAGGTATTAAGCCAAGCGGCTATACAAGGTAAAGTGGATTTGATGTTAGGATTGAAAGAGAACGTTATTACAGGACATTTAATTCCTGCAGGTACCGGTCAAAAAGAATTCGAGAAATTGATCGTAGGAAGCAAGGAAGAATATGAAGTATTAGCTACTACACGTGAAGCAATGAGCTTTGACGAAGAAGAATAATACATTCTGATAGAGATTTTGTTAAAAGGCAGGAAATAGTCATATTTCCTGCCTTTTTTTATTTTTTATCCCTTCGTTTTTTCTTATTTTTATACAGTAAGGCGGTTGTTACAAATCGCTGTTTTTAAAACAAAAAGAATCAAATGAAGTCAATTAATTGGGTCATCAATGGAGTGTTAGTAATTGCTGTAGCGGTATTGTATTTTTTACATTTTAGTGAAACCAATACCCCTATTAAATCCAGTGCATTAACAGCAGGGGGGACTAAAGTGGCTTATTTTGAAATTGATTCTATCCAAAACAATTATGAATTTTTCAAGGAAGTAAAATCAGCTTTACAAGTTAAGGATATGGAAAATTCAAAGCAACTAACTGCATTGAAAAATGCATTTGCAGTAAAGTATCAAGACTTGCAAAAAAATGGCCAATATTTATCTCAAGCTGAAATTGGAAGTCGTCAACAGGAGTTAGCGCAATTAGAAAAAAATTATACGAATAAGGAGCAACAATTGTCTCAGGAATTACAAGAAGAAAGCTTTAAGCGTTTGCAAGAAGTAAAGAAAAAAATTGAAGCATTTTTAGAGAGCTATAATAAAAACAAAGCCTTTGCTTATATTTTTTCAAGTAATCCCGATTTAATGTATTACAAGGATACGGCCTATGATATCACCGAGGATATTGTGAAAGGGTTGAATTCGGAATACAAATCCAAAAAATAGTATTAACTTATAATCCTTCCCGATACTACGGGAGGGATTTTTTATAGTATCATTTATTGTAAACGCTTTATTAAATAACTTATGTCAACCAACGAAACATCCGAATTTAAACCAAGATTATCAGCCTTAGATGCGACCATGATTGTCGCAGGGGGTATGATTGGATCTGGAATATTTATTGTGAGTTCCTCTATTACACGATATGTGGGAAGTTCAGGATGGCTTATTGCTGCCTGGGTAATCACCGGCTTCATGACTATTACTGCTGCATTAAGCTATGGTGAATTAAGTGCGATGTATCCTAAAGCAGGAGGTCAATATGTATATTTAAGAAAAGCCTATAATCCTTTGGTTGCCTTCTTATTTGGTTGGAGCTTTTTTGCAGTGATACAAACCGCTACGATTGCTGCGGTAGCAGTGGCATTTAGTAAGTTCACAGCCTATTTAATTCCTGCAGTGGGGGAAAATAATATAATCGCCAATCTTGGCTTTATCAAAATATCAGCCGCACAGCTATTAGCGATTGCTTTAATTGTATTTCTTACTTATACGAATACCCGAGGTGTGAAGGAAGGGAAGATGATTCAAAATACATTTACGTTTACCAAACTCATTTCTTTATTTGGATTAATTATTATTGGATTTTTATTTTCTAAACATAGTTTTTGGAGTGAAAACTGGACGAATGCATTTGATGCTAAACAAGCAATTGCTTCCACATTAGCAGATGGATCTGTTACGCATACCTGGGTGCCAGTAGGAGGTACTGCTTTAATTGGATTGATGGCGGCAGCTATGGTAGGATCTATTTTTAGTAGTGACTCTTGGAACAATGTAACTTTTATTGCTGGTGAAATTAAAAATCCGCAACGTAATATTGGGTTGAGTTTATTTTTAGGAACCTCTATAGTGACTTTAATATATATGAGCACCAATTTGATGTATTTACATGTATTGCCTTTAAATGATATTGCTTTTGCCGAAAATGATCGCGTGGCTATTACTGCTGCAAATGCGGTGATGGGGAATATTGGTACCATTGTGATTGCAGTAATGATTATGATATCTACTTTTGGATGTAATAATGGACTTATTTTAGCTGGATCTAGAGTGTACTATACTATGGCGAAGGATGGCTTATTCTTTAAAAAGGCAGGTACCCTAAATAAAAATGAAGTTCCAGCATATGGCTTATGGATTCAGTGTTTAGTGGCTGCTATTTTATGTTTAAGTGGCAAGTATGGGGATTTATTAACCATGGTATCTTTTATTGTAGTTATATTTTATGTACTTACTATCATAGGTATTTTCATCTTAAGAAAAAAAGAACCTAATACTCCAAGACCTTATAAAGCTTTTGGATATCCATTCATGCCCGCTATTTATATCGTAATGGCCACTGTATTTTGCTTGGGTTTAGTTTATACCGAACCTAAATATTCATTATGGGGTTTAGTGATTACATTATTGGGGATACCTTTGTATTATATCGCATTACGCAATCAACAAAAGGATTAGAATTTTATGGACGCAACTAACATTAAAAATATCTTTCAAAGTTTTAATAGCACCAAAATTGGGGTGGTAGGAGATATTATGTTAGATACCTATTGGTGGGGTTTAGTGGATCGTATTTCACCCGAAGCGCCTGTGCCTATTGTGTCTTTGCAACGTAAGGAACTAAGAGTGGGAGGAGCCGCTAATGTAGCCCTTAATTTAAGGTCCTTAGGAGCACCCACTAAATTATTTGCAGTCATTGGCAAGGATGCGGAAGGAGCCGATTTGACGGCCTTATTACAACAAGAAGGGATTGACACAAAGTATATTCATGTAAGTGAAAAAAGAATTACCACAAACAAGGTGAGAGTGATGGGACGTAATCAACAAATGATGCGTTTAGATCACGAACATACTCAGGATATTCTTAGTGCAGAAGAAGATCAATTGATAGCGAACTTCAAAAAATATTTGGAAGCAGAAAAACCGGCTTTAATTATTTTAGAAGATTATAATAAAGGGGTGTTAACCGAAAAAGTAATTCAAACTATTATACAATTGTGTAATGAAAAGGGAATACCTACTTCGGTGGATCCAAAACAAAAAAACTTTTTAGCGTATCAAAATTGTACTTTATTTAAACCCAATTTAAAAGAGGTGAAAGAAGGGTTGAAAATAAATATCCCTGCGGTAAACATTGCAGAATTGAACAAAGTGCATACTGCTTTACAGGCGGCATTACTTCATACTATTTCCTTTATTACTTTATCTGAACATGGGGTGTTTTATGCGCAAGGGGAACAACAAAAATTAATTCCTACACATATACGTACCATTAGTGATGTAAGCGGTGCAGGCGATACGGTTATTGCAGTAGCATCTTTGGTATATGCCACCACCCAGGATATGAATTTAGCAGCCGAAATGGCCAATATTGCAGGCGGAATGGTATGTGAGTTAGTAGGTACGGCGCCTATCCACAAAGAAGCGTTTGAAATGGAAGCGATTCGTTTATTAGCATAGTATAATACATAAATAGTACAATAAATAATTTTATGTCGATTAAGAAAATAGCCATCATAGTAGCAGGAGGAACGGGCCAAAGAATGGGGTCGGTGCTTCCTAAACAGTTTTTAGAAATTGAAGGGAAAGCTATTTTACTACATACTATAGATCAATTTATTGCCGCTTTTGATGATATTGAATTAGTCGTAGTGCTTCCTGAAGGATATATTCAACAAGGACAAAAGCTAATATCAAAAAACTTTAAAAATTCTATTCAGTTTGTAGCTGGAGGGGACACTCGTTTTCAATCAGTGAAAAATGGATTGGGTAAGGTCACAGAAAAATCAATTGTTTTTGTTCATGATGCAGTAAGATGTTTATTAACGCCTGCTTTAATTCAAAGGTGTTATCAGCAAGCCTTAGAAAAAGGATCTGCGATTCCTGCAGTAAGTAGTACCGATACCGTGCGCATCATGGAAAACGAACAACATCATTTATTTGATCGTGAAAAAGTAATGCTCATACAAACACCTCAAACCTTCCAATCCGAATTATTATTAGCAGCTTTTCAACAAGCGTATAAGCCTTCTTTTACAGATGAAGCCAATGTAGTTGAAGCCAATGGACAAGAGGTGTTTTTGGTGGATGGTGAATTTGAGAATATTAAAATCACAAGACCATTGGATTTAGCCATAGCAACCTATGTTCTCACTAAAAGATTTGCTTAAATAAATCTTCTGCTAGTTTAATTAATAAGAATAAATCATATTCTATTACTTGCTTAATTCAATTAATTCCTTAATTCTTTTACTTCCTTAATTAATTTTGGATGTACTCTTGCTAATTTTCTCTAAAATTTGATGGGCAACTTCCATTGCTAAAAATCCATCTAATTCACTTACCACAGGGGTGGTATCCTGTAATATAGATGCTACAAAGCTTTCAAGTTCCGCTTTAATAGCATTACCTGGTTCAATAACAGGGTTTGAAATAGATATTGTTTTAGGGCCTTGATGCGTTTCAATGTCAAAGGAAAAAGCATCTTCTTCATCCGGTTGTTTCAGCTTAATAATTTCGGTATTCTTTTCTAAAAAGTCAATTCCTATATAAGCGTCTTTTTGAAACAGTCTTATTTTGCGCATCTTTTTCATACTAATACGACTGCTTGTCAAATTAGCCACACATCCATTATTAAACTCAATACGCACATTCGCAATATCGGGGGTGTCAGTTAACACAGCTACACCACTTGCCAATATACTTTTAACATCACTTTTTACGATGCTTAAAATAATATCAATATCGTGAATCATTAAATCAAATATCACACTTACCTCGGTACCTCTTGGATTAAATTGCGCCAAACGATGTACTTCAATGAAGAGCGGATTGAGTGCTAAGTTTTTTAATGCTGTATAAGCAGGGTTAAATCTTTCTACATGTCCAACTTGTAATTTTACATTCGCTTCTTTCACCATGTTGACAATTGCCTTACCTTCTTCGATAGTGTTTGCCATAGGCTTTTCCACAAATACATTTTTACCCATTTTAATAGCCATTTCACAAACAGGAAAATGTAAATGAGTAGGAGTGACAACATCTATAATATCACATGCGGCAATGAGTGCTTCTTCATCCATATAGCGTTTCAAACCATAAGTAGCTTCTACTTCTTTAGCATGGTCATTATTAGGGTCAAAAAAGCCCACTAATTGTACTTCTGGAATTTCCTTCCAGTTATTAAGGTGAAATTTCCCTAAATGTCCCACTCCAAACACGCCCACTTTTAACATATACTATATTTAAGTTGGGTAAAGTTAAGTCATAAGCCATTGAATTGTAAGGCTTTTGTGGAGGTGTGGAAAATTGCCCAAATGCTGTTGATACAAGTCCTTTTTGTATCTTTAAGGAATCCTAAATAGGAACTATGCATCCCAATATTGAAGAATTATACGCCATCGCAAGCAAGCAGCAAAGAACCATTTTAGGGCTCATGAGTGGAACTTCTATGGATGGCTTAGATATTGCGTTATGTCAAATTTCGGGAGCTGGTGTGACTACGCAGGTGCAATTATTACATTTCATTACCATTCCTTACACTCCATCTTTTAAAGAAAAATTAGTTCCCATTTTTTCCAAACAAACAGTGTCGTTAGAACAGGTTTGTGTCATGCATCCTTGGATGGCATTAGAGCATGCTAAAATGATTCAGGAAGCTTTCAAACAATGGAATGTAAACCATCATCAGGTTGACTTGATTGCCAGTCATGGTCAAACTATTTTCCATGCTCCTAAATCCTTGCATCCTAATGATGATTTTGGAAACGCCACTATGCAAATAGGAGATGGAGATCATTTAGCAGTAGCCACAGGGATTATTACTTTAAGTGATTTTAGACAAAAGCATATTGCTGCGGGTGGGGAAGGCGCTCCATTATCTTTATACGGCGATTATTTATTATGTGCAAGCCCCACCGAAAATAGAGTGTTATTAAATATCGGGGGCATTTCTAATTTTACTTATTTACCCGCAGGATGTAAAATTTCAGAAACCTTTTCATCGGACACCGGACCAGGTAATACCTTAATGGATCAATACGTACGTAAATTTTTTGAGGGTAAATCATATGATGAGAATGGCACCATTGCACAAAAAGGAAAAGTAGATATTGATTTATTGCAATCACTATTAAGTCATTCTTTTTTCTCATTCAAATTGCCTAAGACGATTGGGCCCGAATTATTTAATTTAGAATTTATTATTGCGGCACAAATGGCATTGGGTAAGACTATCTTGGACGAAGATGTTTTAGCCACCCTAAACCGATTCACCGCCGAAACTATTGTAAAAGGTTTGGGTGCTAAATTAAGCGAATCAGATAGGTATACTATTTATATGAGTGGAGGAGGAATGCATAATCCAGTGTTAATGGGACATTTGCGTGAATTATTACCCCATACTAGTATTCAAACATCTGCCGAAATAGGAATTTTACCCGACGCCAAAGAAGCCATTTTATTTGCATTATTAGCCAATGAAGCTGTCGCAGGAAGTGCTATGGATGCAGGCCCTCAGGCTACAAAGCAACCCACTACAATGGGAAAAATTAGTTTCCCTCATTAAAGGGTTCCTTTCTTTACAGCATCAATCACTTTTTTAACGGAACCATGAGTGCTTAATAAACTAGCCGCTTTTTCTTTTTCTAACATGGGTAGTTCTTCTAAAATCATTTTGACACCACGATCAAATAACTTTTGATTCGTTAATTGCATATTCACCATTTTATTTCCTTTAATTCGACCCAATTTCACCATGGCCGAAGTGGAAATCATATTTAAAACCATTTTTTGTGCAGTGCCACTTTTCATTCTTGTACTTCCTGTAATAAATTCAGGCCCCACTTCTACTTCAATAGGAAAATTCGCATGCTCGGAAACTGGACTGTTTTTATTACAACTAATACTTCCTGTAATGATTCCGTTGGATTGACAATGTTGTAATGCAACAATTACATATGGAGTTGTGCCGCTTGCTGCTACACCAATCACTACATCTAATTCACTTATTTTATAGGCTTGTAAATCCAACCAACCTTGTTGAGTATCATCTTCGGCATTTTCTACCGCATGAAACATTGCTTTTTGTCCACCTGCAATAATACCAATGACTAAATCATCAGATACACCATAGGTAGGAGGGCATTCACTAGCATCAACCAAGCCCAAGCGTCCACTAGTGCCTGCACCAATATAAAACAAACGTCCACCTTGAGCCATTTTTTCTGCAATAGTATCCACTAAGTGGGCAATTTGAGGGATGGATTTCTCCACTTCAAAAGCTACTTTTTTATCTTCTGTATTAATATTAGAAATAATTTCAAGAGCAGACATTTTTTCAATGTCTTGATACAATGAACTTAATTCGGTAGTGCGTATAAAATCCTTATGCATTATTGGATAACTTATTTAATGCGTTTACAAAAATATCTAATTCGGCAGTAGTCGTATATAAATTAGGGGTGATGCGACATCCTCTAATATTTGCATAATCAATAGCTACTGTGAAAATTTTAAATTCTTTCATTAATCTGGTTGCTAAATCGGCAGGAGTGATGCCTTCTACACCCACATTAGCGATACCACAACTTCTGGCAGGATCTGCCGGGGTATTTAATAATATTTTAGGGTTATTACGTACTTTACTCGTCCAGTAATTTTGCAAAAATCGCATACGAGCTTCTTTTCTTTCAGCACCAATCATTTCAAAGTAATCTATGGAATCATTAATCGTTAAATCGGTATGCACAGGATGTGTACCTATATGATTGAGTCTATTTATTTTATTCATGTCTTTTTCACCATCTGCAAGTAAGGGCCATAAGTTTTTTACATTATTTTTTTTAATGTATAACATGCCCGCACCTAATGGAGTACTCAACCACTTATGTAAAGCTGCAGCATAATAATCACAATTTAATTCATCAATACGAAATTTAACATGTGCAAATGCATGGGCACCATCTACGATCACTTGAACGCCTCTAGAGTGGGCCATATCGCAAATTTTACGAATAGGTAAAATGTGTCCAGAAATATTAATCATATGACTCACTAAAATCACTTTGGTTTTAGGAGTAATGGCACTCGCGTATAATTGTACAATTTCCTCGTCATTTTTTGGATGATTCGGCACCGACAATTTTATATTCACCACACCATATCTGTTTTGTACTTGTTCAAACATATCTAGCATTGCGCCATAATCTTGCAAAGCCATAATGGCTTCATCACCGGCTTTCCAATTTAAGCCGCCAATGACTAAGTCTAAAGATTCTGTAGTATTTCTGGTAATAACTAGTTCTTCTGGCAAGCAGCCTGCAATGCCTGCTAATCTTGCAGCTATATTCTTTTTATTTTCAAATTGAACTGTTCTCATATAATAAGATCCCTGCAAATTCACTTCTTTAATATGCTCTATAAATTTATTTAGAAGGGGTTGCGGTAAAAAATTATAATAACCATTTTCCAAATTAATATAATCAGGCTTTAAAATATATTGATTACGAATGCTGGTCCAAAAATCTTCATCCTTTGCTAAGTCCAAAGCAAGAACAGATTCCTTGGCTTTAAAAGATTGTGCTAATCCCGTAAGTCCAATAGGAGCAGCAATACTTGTTAGCAAAACGTCTTTTATAAATTGTCTTTTTTTCATATTCGTTTCCTCCCTTTATTTTTTATAATCTATACGAATTAAACCTGCATCTGGATTTTTCGAAAACCAACCAGTACCATATTCCAAAACATAAAAACGACCATCGGGACCCACTTCTATATCAATAGCGGAATGAAATTTAGAATGTTCCATAAATGGCTCCATTTTATCATAATCACCATTTGGTTTCATGCTGACTGCTTTAATAAATCCACGCATCCATTCATAAAAGAACATCTTACCATCATAGTAAGAAGGGTAGCGGGTATCGGATGGATATAAGTCACTGTAATATACAGGGCCTGCCATTGCTGTACGTCCACCAGAACCTAAAGAAGGGAATTCATGTGTAGAAACTCCATAAGGATACCAGATAAACGCAGGTTGCGCTGGAGGTAATTCGGTTAATCCTGTATTGTTACGAGAGTTATTTATAGGTTTTGCAGGATCAAATGCAGCTCCTGATTTTCCCGTAGCATAATCATATTCGTAATAAGGGAAGTTGTTGCCAATGAAAAATGGCCATCCAAAAAATCCTGCTTTACGTGCTTGGTTTAATTCGTCGTATCCACGAGGACCACGTACTTTAAAACTATCAACGTTTGCATCGGGACCAACTTCACCCCAATATAAAAATCCATTTTTAGGATCTACTGAAATTCGATAAGGGTTTCTATTTCCCATCACATAAATTTCAGGGCGTGCTTTAGGATTTCCTTTAGGGAATAAGTTTCCTTCCGGGATATCATAACCGCCATCATCTTTCACTTTTATACGTAAAATTTTTCCTCTTAAATCATTCGTGTTTCCTGAAGCTCTTCTTTCGTCATATTGTAAATGACCAGGACGATCATCTAATGGAGCGTAACCTTGTGAAGTATATTTTTGATTCGGTTCATCAAAAGGTGTGGTGTTATCGCCTGTAGATAAGAATAAAGATTTATCTGGACCAAACGCAATGGAGCCACCTGTATGACAACAAATGTCACGTTGTTCATAAAATTGTAAAATCATTTTTTCAGAAGCAGGATTAATAGTGTCTTTTTCAAAAGTAAATCTGCTTAATCTATTCATGGGCGTATCAGGGGCACTATAATACAAATACACATAATGATTTTTTGCAAAATCGGGATCTGCTTTAATTCCTAGCAAACCCTCTTCGGCGTTCACTCCTGGGGCATCTGTTTTAAAGTATACTTTTAAAAATCCAGCTTGTTTTATTTGCTTAGTTTCATTATTGTAATAATAAATTTCACCACGACGTTGTGACACTAAGACATCTAAATTAGGAAGCACTGTTAATTCAGTAGGTTCAAAAAAAGTACCTTGCACTAATTGAGTTCTCTCAAAACCTTTTTCGTCTGGCGCTAATTTTGTATGTGCTTTTTTATAATCTGCAGTATTATCTCCCATCGCATATTTGATACCCCCAAGTATATGTTGTAACAATAATGGTTCAGAATAGGCTTCTGCGGTATGACCCAATTCGGTATAAAAAACACGGCCACCATCAAATTCATGATACCAACTCATAGGATGCGAATCACCATTAGTGCCTCCAGTGTATGATTTTTCATCAATGCTTATAAGCACTTTTATATCCTTGTTTACATATTTAAAATTGTACCACTCATCTTTTCTGCGCCAAATAGCAGGTAAACTATCTGTGGCAGGATGATTTTTATCGTTGATTATTAAATTCGCTTCTTGTTCTGCTGGATGTTTTACAAAATAAGCACCAATCATTCGGCCATACCAACCCCAATCATATTCGGCATCGGTTGCGGCATGAATACCTACAAAACCACCTCCTGCTTGAATGTATCTTTCTAAAGCATTTTCTTGATTGCCATTTAGTATATTACCTGTCGTACTTAAAAATATTAAAGCAGCATATTTTTTTAAGCTGTCTTCGGCAAACTTATTATCATCGGTGGTGGTATCTACTTCAAAACCATTTTTTGCACCAAGAGCTTGAATGGCTTTAATTCCTGCGGGAATAGAAGAGTGATGAAAATCGGCAGTTTTGGAAAATACCAATACGCGAGGGGTGCTACTACGTTTATTACTACAAGAAATTAAACTAATAAGTAATAAGACCACTGTGAAGGAATAGCTAAATGTTTTTTTCATAGTCTATGAATCTTTTTGAGTCATTTTTTTAAAGACCTTTTATAAATTATAATGGCTGGGCTATCTAAGGTACTATTATTTTGAAATAATTGACGGATATAGAGGGGTTAATTTGGTCATTAAATCCTATAAATAGATTGAAAATCAAAACATTACTGATTATTAAAGCAAGGGGATTATGAAAAAAATAAAAAGAAGTATTACGACTTTGTAAAGTATTGTAACAAAGAATCTTAATTGGGAGAGGTGGTATTTCGGGGGCTACTTTATTTTTTACTAAAATCTAAGTTATTGAAGTAGGAGATTTTAAAAACATCCACCGATTTATACTTGTTTGCACTCGCTAAGTGTTGGTAAACTTCAGTCAATCCAATTTGTAAATTATCGTGTTTGTTCACATGATAAAAAGCGCCAATAAAAAAACGATTTTGATCAAAAGTGTTATACACAATATTCTTGCCAAAATTTAAATAAAGTTCATTGGCGGTTAAAAAAGAAAAAGTGCCCGGCGCATATTTTTTATGGCCTAAAGGAATTTGCATAAAAACATTATAACGTGCTCTCCAACTAAAATCATATCCGTCTGCTAATGTATTGTTATTAAGGAATTGAGATCTAAATCTTTCTTCTAATCTAAACCATTGTGTAAATTTAATTTTAGGATGTAGAGAAGTCCATTGGATCATCTGCCAACCTCTGTGCTCATAACTATTTATTGTTTTCCCGTCGCTAGGATATAAGGTTACCAGAGTATAGCCATTCACTAACTTAATATCCTTAGTTAAATAATACATGCCTCCTAAAGTGGCTTCGGAACTAGAGTAGTTATTGAAAAAATGATCCTGAGTTTTTAATTGTAGTTCATTCCAAAGTCCCCATTTTTTAGAAAGCTTAGTTTGATTAAAATAAGCAAACCAGGTTTGTTGTAAATATTGTACTTGTTTGGTTTGAGAAAAACTATTTGAAGAAATTAAAAAAGAAACGATAAAAGCAAAGACTTTAAATGTAGATAACCAGCGCGGTTGATGATATTTAGCAAAATGGTTCAAAGGCTGCTTTATTTATTTTAAGTGTCGCAAATATACAAATATGTTGGAAGCAATTAAGTATAATATATTATGACAGCTTATATGCTTTTTTGATTTTTTGTTTTGTATTAAATATTTTAATATTTAATAATATCTTTTAACAACTCTTATAAAAGCTTGGAGGGTTTGCTTCTAACATAGCTTCAATTTTTTGCGCAGTGGGGGTAATAGATAAACCGCCTAAATTGGTACATCTTAATGTATGATGTATTTGATCACCAACTAATTTCATAGTATCGATGACTTCATCTAAAGGAATGAGGTGTTCATAATTAGATAAGGCCATATTGGTGGAAGATATTGCATTCATAGCAGCCATTACATTGCGCCCTAGGCAAGGAGCTTCTACACGATTACCTATGGGATCACAAATAATACCTAATGAATTTTGTAAAGCTAAGGAGGCTGCTGCAATAGATTGATCTAAGTTTCCTCCGTTCATTTCTACTAACGCAGCGGCGGCCATGCCGCCGCCTGACCCTGTCTCGGCCATACAGCCGCCTACTTCAGCCGCAAAGGTAGCATGAGCAGCAATAAAAACACCTATTAAGCCAGCACTTAACATCGCTTTAATTATGGCATCTTCTTTTAAATGAAGGGCGTGGGCCGTGCCAAATACAACGCCGGGTAAACCACCGCAGGAACCTGCGGTCGGCGCAGCCACAATCACGCCCATCGAACTTTTTACTTCCATGATAGCGGTGACATACATAATCGTATTATTCATCACATCCCCATTCAATAAATGATTTGCATCTAAACTTTTTTTAAAATTAGGAGATTGACTGCCTAAAATACGATCATCATATTGGGTGCCTTTTAAACCGGTCTCAATGGCGTTTCCCATAATATGTATAATGGATTTCATTTTATCCATGACTTCTGCTGCAGTAATATTTCCGCGCATACTTTCATAATCCACAGCAAGTTCCCAAAGCGCTTTATTTTTACCCTTATTGTATTCCATCATTTCCTTGCATGAAATAAAAGGGACGCTTAAATCTTTTCTAGCCTTGATAGGTAAAACAGGGTATAAGCATTTGATGCTAAGCACACCATCCTGTTGTTTTATTTCCTGAAGTATATTTTCAGCTATCGCCTCCTGTGATTTTATTTCAATAAAGGTATGAGTGCCATTATGTGAGATAATTTCATCAAAAGTGATCGTCGATTGTAAATAAGGAATTAGTTTTTCAGGATGCTTGCAATATATAAGCGTTTCAAAATAATCACCTGCCATGGAAACTTTACTCCCATCAATTTGGATCACTTCAATCATACCACCGCCAGTTGAAATAGCAATAAGTTGATGTGTAATGGAACTATTATGTAAAGTAATTTGATAAGTGTTAGGATGCTTTTCTGCTAAAGCAATAATTTCAATTTTGTAGTGGATCCCCGCAATAGCTAAATGTTTTTCCGATTCTGGTAAACGTTCATCATAAGCCTCCCATCCTAAGAATCCTCCAAATAAACCCATATCGGAGCCCTGACTTTTATGGGTAGTAGCCAAAGAACCATGAGGATCAAATTCAATAAGAATAGTATTGATTTGGCCATCCATCAAATCTCTACACAATCTTGCAATACGCAAGGAGGCGGCACAATGCGAGCTAGAAGGGCCGCGCATAACAGGGCCTATCACGTCATTGAATATGCTGGGGTATTGGCTCATATCAAAAAGTTTTATTCAATTTACAAATTCTTTTTCCAATATTGTTCCATGGTTCTACGCATATGCAAAGTAGTATTTTCTCTTTGCCAAATGCCATGATCACGCATAGGGTAGGACATCATGGTAAATAACTTATTGTTTTTAATGAGTTCATTCACCAGCATTTCAAAATTTTGATAATGCACGTTATCATCAGCAGTACCATGAATAATCATTAAGTTACCCGTTAATTTATTAGCATGGGTTAAAGGAGACCCTTCTTTATAACCAAATTGATTCTCATTCGGTAAACCCATATAACGCTCTTGATAAATATTATCATATAGAGTTTGTTGTGCTACAAACGAAACCGCAATGGCGGTTTTAAATACATCGCCATGACGGAAGATGGAATGCAAGGACATTTGTCCACCACCACTCCAACCCCAAAT
>Ga0194037_1000583_pt1 | contig 28089 bp, 30 predicted proteins | sample JunL306m_MetaG_FD_148653 | JGI IMG/M metagenome (GOLD analysis project Ga0194037, IMG submission 148653) | Anoxic zone freshwater microbial communities from boreal shield lake in IISD Experimental Lakes Area, Ontario, Canada - Jun2016-L304-6m | ecosystem: Environmental > Aquatic > Freshwater >...
CTAAGCATGGTGAAGGTTTTGCAATGGAGATTTGTTCCACTAGTGATGCCAAGATCCAAATTCATGTTCAAGTAGATGATCAAGAGCAATTAGCGAATCAAGACCAGCCTTGCCCTTACTGCGTAGCCCAATCCAGCATTATTCCGGCATTTAACACCAATCTCACCTTTGCAGCGCCAAACGCTTTTGCGCTACTTCCAAAGCTTTTCTATCAATCACCCAAACCTCTTGCTGTTTGGGTAACGCCTCCCTCAGCAGCTCCTCCCACAAAAGCCTAAGAAGTCTTTAGGGCATAGCCTAGCTATGTAATTGGTAACGAATGAAAAGTTACCGTCATATTGTGTGGAGAAGTCCATGTTGTTGCAGCAAAAGAAAATCAGCGCATGTATCAGCCTACTATTTGGAACCATTCTGGTAGGTGCAAGTGCGCAGGCCCAAATTGCACCGCCACCCGATTATGATCAGAAACTTAAAAGCGTTACGGTGACCGCTACTCGTTCAGGCACGCCTTTGGATGAGGTGCCGCTTAACACCACCATTTTGACTAAAGAGGTATTAGAGGTTTCGCCAGATCAAACAATCGATCAGGTATTAAAGAATGTCCCCGGCGTGCTCCTTAATGACACGCCTTACTATCAAAAAGATCCCACCGGCCAAAGTATTAACGTACGTGGTCTTGGTAATGCGAGAACGCTCGTATTAATTGATGGCCTGCCTGCTAATGATGCTTTTTATGGAACGGTGCAGTGGAATCTCGTGCCAATGTCCTCAATTGATTCGGTTGAGTTTATTCGGGGTGGCGTCTCCAGTCTGTGGGGTAACTACGGTATGGGGGGTGTGATCAATATTAAGACTAAGACACCAACCAATAGTCAGCAGGAAGTTTCTGCGACTACTGGATCCTATGGCACCAGCAATGTAGCGGCATCAAAAGATTTAGTGGCTTCAGAAGCTTTACATCTGAGATTTTCAGCCGATTATTTTGCTACTGATGGATACCAAAATATTGCTACGATTTCTCCTGGATCCCCTGCGAATATTAAAAATGGTCAAGGTAACTCCAGCTCGCACAACTCCAATATGAGGTTACAGGGCTACTTTAAAGCTAGCCCAGACACGAATGGATTCTTTCGAGCTGGTTATCACACGATGTCAGACTTATCATCTGGATATGCCTTTGCGACCAATATCATGCAAGAGACAGATGTGGCTGGCGGTGTCACTACGCGACTGGATGACAAAGCCAAAGTAGATGTCAATTTCTTCTACGAGAAGACGGGCTTTAACAAACAAAATGGATCAACGACTTCCCCTACAACGAATCCAAAAAACTACCCCTATATTAATGCGAACTATCATGATCCTTACAGCACGATAGGTGCCTCTGCTCAATACACTCAAGAAGTCACTGGATTGCTCGATCAATATATTGTGGCTGTTGATGCACGCAATATCATAGGATCAAATCAAACTAATAACCTCAATACCGGCGGTAGCGTTACTGCAGTCAATTATGGTCAGGGCCAACAATCCTTTTACGGTTTGCTAGGTGAGCTAAAGTCCAAGGCCAATTTAGTCCCGCTTGAGACCACTTTATCAGCGCGCGTTGATCAGTGGATTAGTCAAACCCCAACTTCCTATAATGCCGGTAGCAGTGGTACGCCGAGTTATCAAAATGTCCCAAACCAAAGCAAGACCTTGTTCAGCCCAACTTTAGGCTTGCTCTATAAAATGAATCAAGATTGGGATTTACGTTCTGCTGCTTATCAAGCCTTTCACGCACCAGGCATGAATAACACCCTCAGAAGTTATGGATCAGGAACGGGCTACTCATTTGCCAATCCCAATCTCACACCTGAAACCATGACAGGGTATGAGGTGGGTACAGACTATCGTTGGAAAGGGGGCTTTGCTCAACTCACCGCCTTTAATAACTATGTTCAAAATGCGATTGTGAGTTATAAGATTGGGCCAAGCCAGCAGGCATTGGCTAATAGTCTTTGCGCTACAGTTGGAACTCCATCTGGGTGCACTTCTAACTCGAGTTATTACACGAATAACCAAAGCTTATTAAGCCAGGGAATAGAATTTCAGTTTCATCACGATATCAATTCGCGTTGGGCAAGCGATGTCAATTATGCATTTACGAGTACTAAATTGACCTGGACTGCAACTACTGATCCCGTTGGTAAGCAGGTTGCTGGGGTGCCTCAAAATATTTTGGGCGGAGGCTTAAGCTATTACCCAGTACCCCAGGCAAGTTTGACTGCAACTGTTCGATATGTCGGAAGTTCTTGGTTAGATAACAACAATACTTTGCCAGTCGCTTCTTATGCAGTAGTTGGCTTGCGTGCTAATTATGAGGTGACTAAAAATGCTACTGTTTTTGCTTCTGCAGTGAATTTATTCAACCGGCAGTACATCACTTTTGGAACAGGAAGTAGTAGTTCAAGCTATACCATTGGCCAGCCTCAGTCAATTAACGTAGGTGCACGTATCATCTTCTAATGATGTTTAAAATCTTCACTTCTTTTAGTCGCCCACTATTACTTAGCACACTCCTTCTGGGTATGCTTGCTACTATCGGGCATACACAAGCACAGATGAATCACTCATCTCAGATGATGGGTGCTACAACTTCAAAGCTTTCTGCATGTTTAGGGAGTGGTTTGGATTGTGCCAATGCTGCAACCCCATTTTTTGTAGCTGATGGCCAATTGTTATTAGCTTGGACAGCAAATGGAGTCGTGTCTGTAGCACAGTCTTCTGATCTTGGAAAAACATTCTCAATTCCAGTAAAAATTGCTGAACATGGAAAATCTTTAGACGTCGGCAGTGATGCGCGTCCACAAATCGTCTCTGATAAACAGGGAAATGTCTTTTTGGCTTATGCCTTTTTTAAAGACGCCAATTGGAATGCGCAAATTAATACGGCTAGGTCGACGGATGGCGGAAATACTTTTTCCAGTCCTGCATCATTAGTTCAAGATGGCTCGAGTCAACGTTTCCCATCCGCATTGATAAGGCCTGATGACTCTATTTTTATCTCTTGGATTGATAAACGCTTGGTGGCTGCTTTAAAGCAGGGTGGAGCAAAGCGTTTAGGCGGATCGATCGCATATGCATTTTCGAATGATGGTGGAAAGACTTTTCAAGCTGAGCATTTTGCCAATGAGAATAGTTGTGAATGTTGTCGCATTGGCGGAAGTCTAGATCCCCAAGCGCAGCCAGTGATTGCATATCGCGCGATATTTTCTGGAGGTATTCGAGATCAAGCAAGTCAAGTCATTAGCACTAAAGGGGCTGCACCTATACGAAGAGTGTCTGACGATGATTGGAAGACGGATGCTTGTCCGCATCATGGCCCATCCATCTCGGTATCTGGTACGGGTAAATTTCATGTGGCTTGGTATACCCAAGGCAGTAAGCGCTCTGGAGTCTTCTATGCCAACTCTAGCAATCAAGGCTTAAGTTATTCCGAGCCTTCCAGAATTGGTGCAGAAGACGTCAATGTCTCAAGACCATATCTCTTGGCCTTAGGTCAGCAAGTTTGGATGACCTGGAAAGAATTTAATGGATCCCGCTCTATGGTTTATATCAAGCATTCAGAGGATGATGGAAAAACCTGGTCCACTCCACAGTGGGTTTCTCAAACCAGCTCTTATAGCGACCATCCTTTACTGGTCAATCAAGGCAATACAGTATTTTTATCTTGGCTAACGCGACAAGATGGATATCAGTTAATTCAGATTGGACAGAGGCAATGAAAAAAACCGTACTTGCACTCATGTTGATAATCGGAATGCTTAATTTGGCTTTTGCGGAGAAGCCCACACTGAAGCCTTATCAAAATGGGGATTGGTCAAACTTAATCAAGACTACTAAAGGTAGCCCTCTAGCGATCCACTTTTGGGGCGTGACTTGTCCATCCTGTATTAAAGAATTACCCCAATGGGGTAGCTTTCTAAAAAGTCATCCGAATGCAAAGATCGTTTTTATTCAGGTAGATGATGTCTCTACTGAGAGCATGCAAATAATGCTTACTAAGGCAAATCTGCAAAATGCCAATAACTATTATGTTGTAGCACCATTTGATGAGCGCTTGCGCTTTGAGATTGACCCCAAATGGCACGGAGAAACACCGACTACGATTTTGGTCGATAAAAATGGTAAAGCAACTCGAAAAACAGGGCTGACAAATTTTCAAGAGCTGCAAGCTTGGATGATCAAAGGTTCCTAGGATTCAAGATCATGGCGCTAGCGATTACTTTGAAAAAGAGCTCGAGAGCGATCTTGGACTGTAAGATTAATTAAAGGGGGAAGTATGAAACGCAATGCATTAGGATCAGTGTTGATTTATGCAGTATTGGGTTTGAGCTTTACAGCTCATGCGCAAGAGGCAAAAGTGGGGGCTATTAAGATAGAGGATGCCTATACTCGTGCTACCGTTCCTGGTCAGCAGGTTGCTGGTGGATTTATGAAAATCGACAATAAAGGGGGCACTGATTTATTGGTTTCCGCTAGCTCTCCGATTGCTGGTGAAGTACAGCTGCATGAAATGTCAATGGAAGGCAATGTGATGAAGATGCGTCAAGTGAAAGATATTCCGGTGCCAGCAGGTGGTGCGGTTGAGTTAAAACCCGGCGGCATGCACTTGATGTTTATCAATATTAAAGCGCCATTAGCAACTGGTGAAACAGTACCCGTAAAATTAAAGTTTGCGAAGGCTGGTGAAGTTGAGGTGAAGATGCCAGTCAATGCGATGGGTAGTCCAGGCCCAAGCAAGCATTAATGTAGATGGATAGAAAATTGCGGTAGAAACACAGTAGAAACATAGCGGCAAGAAAAAAGCCCCTAGTTTTACCTAGGGGCTTTTGCTATTCATGCTACTGTTTTTATAGATCTAAATTGAGATCGGTTACCGCACCTTTGCTAGCACTGCTCGCTAGGCTTGCATATTTTGCTAATAGACCACGGGTATAGCGGGGTTTCGGTTGCACCCAATTTGCACGGCGCTTAGCGATCTCGGCTTCATCAACATTCAACTGAATCAGAAGTTGGTGAGCATCGATCGTGACAGAGTCACCTTCATGGATGAGCGCAATGACACCACCAACATAGGCTTCAGGAGCAACGTGACCCACTACCATTCCCCAGGTACCACCAGAGAAGCGGCCATCGGTGATGAGGCCTACAGTTTCTCCTAAACCTTGCCCAACGAGAGCTGAAGTAGGGGCAAGCATCTCACGCATGCCAGGGCCGCCTTTGGGGCCCTCGTAGCGAATCACAACTACGTCACCATCTTTAATTTTTTGGGCCATGATTGCCGCCATTGCATCATCTTCAGAATCGAAGACACGAGCAGGGCCAGTCATAGAAGGGTTCTTTAGGCCGGTAATCTTGGCTACACAGCCTTCTGGAGAAATATTACCCTTGAGGATGGCTAAGTGACCCTGCTTATACAAAGGATTATCTAAAGTGCGGATGACCTTTTGATCGGCGCGCGGCACAGCAGGAATATCTTTTAATACTTCAGCAATAGTCTTGCCAGTAATTGTCATGCAATCACCATGGAGCAAGCCACCGTCTAACAAGATTTTCATGACTTGCGGAATACCACCGGCTAGATGTAAATCGGTTGCTAAATAGGTACCGGATGGTTTCATATCCACGATCACAGGCACCTGTTTACGAATGCGCTCAAAATCATCGATGGTCCAATCGATTTCAGCTGCGCTAGTAATGGCTAGGAAGTGTAATACCGCATTGGTCGAGCCACCTACTGCCATGATCACGCTGACTGCATTCTCGATGGATTTTTTAGTAATGATGTCACGCGGACGCAAATTATTTTTAATGGCTTCCACTAATACACGAGCAGATTCAGCAGCGCTGGCTACTTTCTCAGCATCTTCATTGGCCATCGTCGAAGAATAGGGTAGGCTCATGCCTAGGGCCTCGAAGGATGAGCTCATGGTGTTAGCGGTATACATACCCCCGCAAGAGCCGCTACCTGGGCAGGCGTTCTCTTCAACGCCTTTTAAATCTTCAGCACTTAGTCTACCGGCAGTAAATTCACCAACCGCTTCAAATGCCGAAACAATATTCAGTTCTTTACCTTTGTAATGACCGGGTTTGATTGTGCCGCCATAGACATAAATGCCGGGCACATTCGTGCGAGCTAAGGCCATCATGCCACCTGGCATATTTTTATCGCAACCACCAATGACTAAGACGCCGTCTTGCCAAAGTCCGTTGACACACACTTCAATGCTGTCGGCAATGACTTCGCGTGATACGAGGGAATACTTCATCCCTTCGGTACCCATGCCAATACCATCAGAAACAGTAGGCGTTCCGAATAACTGTGCTTTTGCACCCGCTTCTTCAAGAGCAATCACGGCAGCGTCTGCTAATTTTTGTAAGCCGCTATTACAGGGGGTAATTGTGGAGTGACCATTCGCTACACCCACCATTGGCTTTGAAAAATCCTTTTCTTGATAACCCATTGCGTAATACATCGAACGGTTGGGGGCGCGAGCGACTCCTTCTGTGACCATGCGCGAGCGTTCATTTAGGCGTTTCATGCTTATTACTCCAGAAAAGGTTTATTTCGAAAAGCTCTATTGTGCCGTGATACGTAAAAAGGGTCTCAGCTTCTCGCCAGGCGCGGAATACGTTCTCAATATGCTGCGGTGCAACAGAAAAGTGAGCTTATTCCATGGCTTAAGTCGTCACTACTCTCTACAAAGTTAATAGCTTAATAGGACTAATTTCTTTACAGTCAGGCCTCGGTTACCTTACATTTGAATTCAATGACTAAAGTTGGCCTTTTTTACCTGAATACTACAAATTAATAAAGCATTAACATTTCAGACATGTAAAGTTGCTAAGATGCGTAACAAGTGAAGAGACAAGAGAATTTCAATGCCAACTAGCGCCAAATTACCTGAGATTCGTAAAGAAGCTTTTACTAAGGCTAGAGAAAGTCTTGGTTTAAGTGTAAAAGAATTAGCGGGCATGGCCTGTCTTTCAGTGCGCCAAATAGAGCAGATTGAAAATGGCGGGAGCACCTCTTTTTATAGCGCTCAAATACGGGTTACCGCTGCGAAAAAAGTGGCTGGCTTATTAAGATTACCAGAAGAAGAAGCATTTGATTTTGGTGGGCTTTTCCCCCCTCAGAGTGGTGCCGCAGAAATACAAGCTGAACCAGTAATAGAAAAAGTGGCGGAGACGATCAAGCCAGATCTGCAGCCTCAGCAAGTAAAGGCACTCAACCCCCAAGAGTTTGTAGTTGAAAGTGGATTTAACAAAGAGAAGACTTCAGAAAACTCAAAAAAGAAACTATTTCTATTACTGAGTATTGCGGCAGCGGGTGTATTTGCCTTGATTAATTTGCGCCCCTTATTTTTCCCAGAGCCCGTTAAAAAGGAAGTCGTGTTGGTGGAAGAAGTGGTTGCCGAACCAGTGTCACCAAATACGCCGATTACTCCAGATGTAGCGCAAGACAACAAGCCTGGCGCACCAGTGGCAGGGGCTGCAGCATTTGCAGTAGCGACGCCGTCAATAGCTGCAAGCACCGCTCTGACGAGCTCTTCTGAATGCCCTAGTGCCGATGCTTCGATTGTGAGTTATAAGTCCGAAGCCCCTAAAAAGACAGGTGATATGGTTTATGTTCAGGCGAAGACTTCTCAAACAGTTTGTGTAGTGGATGCGACTGGTAAAACCCAAAATAAAACCCTAGAGTCAGGAATGGGTGCCAGTATTTACGGAAAGCCACCATTTAAGGTCTTAACTGCAGGTTTGAATCAGGTGGATTTGTACTATCAGGGAGCTAAGGTGCGCCCGAGCAATGCCAGTGGCAAGACCATTATTTTAGAAGCGGCTGAGCTTGGTCAGCCTGCTCCTGCAACAGATACACAGCCAACCCAGTAGCTTTGACCTCTTAGCTCAGCAGAGCTACATCAAACAGCAGATTCGTCAGTTTCGCCAGTACGAATACGAATGACCTGTTCGACTGCGGTAACAAAAATCTTCCCGTCACCAATTTTGCCAGTGCGTGCAGCTTTTGTAATGGCTTCAATGGCCGGCTCAACGCGATCGCTCGCAACAACAGCTTCAACTTTTACCTTAGGCAAAAAGTCGACTACATACTCTGCGCCACGATACAGTTCGGTATGGCCTTTTTGACGACCAAAGCCTTTTACTTCAGTAACGGTTAAGCCAGTGACGCCCACTTCTGCTAATGCTTCACGGACTTCGTCGAGCTTGAAAGGCTTAATGATTGATGTAATTAATTTCATTTGATCTCCCTAATGCAGTAATCATACCTAGAACTGGAATATACCTGCAAAATGGGCTTAAAACGGCTGTTTTAGGCTCTAAATTGGGAGGTGATTGGGTAGCGCCAGTCACGACCAAAGGCGCGCGTCGTGACCCGTACCCCAGGAGGCGCTTGGCGGCGCTTATATTCATTAAGCTTGATCAGGCGCGTGACCTTTTCCACACTCTCGGGATCAAAACCAGCGGCAATGATATCTGCGATAGATTGGTTCTGTTCCATGTAGCGTTCGACAATTCCATCCAATACCTCATAGGAAGGTAGGCTATCTTGGTCGGTTTGATCGGGGCGTAATTCCGCTGATGGGGCGCGGGTGAGAATTCGTTCTGGAATAACAGGGCTGATGCTATTGCGATAAGCGCATAAGCGATAAACCAAAGTCTTGGCAATATCTTTAATCACGGCAAATCCGCCAGCCATATCACCATAGAGCGTGCAGTAACCCACGGCCATCTCACTCTTATTGCCAGTGGTTAACACTAAGCGACCCGTTTTGTTTGATAAAGCCATGAGTAGAGTGCCGCGGACCCGAGCCTGAATATTCTCCTCAGTAGCATCGGCTTTTAAATCTTTAAATTGCTCTGCCAAAGATTCTTCTAAAGCATCTACCGGACCACTGATTGGAATCTCATCGTATTGAACGCCTAAATTTTGAGCCATTTCACGGGCATCAATCCAAGAGATCTCTGCCGTGTAGCGTGAGGCCATCATGACTGTCCGGACTTTATCGGCACCCAGGGCATCTACTGCAAGCGCCAGAACCAAGGCTGAATCTACACCACCTGAAAGTCCAATAATCACCCCTGGGAAACCATTCTTGTTCACGTAGTCGCGCACGCCCAGAACCAGTGCTTGGTAGGCTTGAGCCTCAACACTTTGGGGCGGGGTGATAAGTCCTGTTTCTAATTGGCCTAAGGAGTTTATTTCCACGAAACCCAAGCCAGCGGCAAATTGAGGCATCGCCATGACGACTTTGCCATCCGCATCGAGAGCAAAAGATCCACCATCAAAGACCAATTCATCTTGACCGCCAACGGCATTGACATAGACTAAGGGCATATGGGTTTGCGCAATATGTTCACGCAGTACCTCTATACGCAGCACTTCCTTTTGCAGATGATAGGGAGAAGCATTGGGTACCAGTAATGCTTGTGCGCCAGCAGCCTGCGCTTGTTTTGCTGGACCAATATGCCATGCATCTTCGCACAGGATTAAGCCGTAGTGAATACCTGCGCATTCAAAAACACAGGCTTGATTGCCGGGGACAAAGTAGCGTACCTCATCAAATACTTCATGATTGGGTAATTCTTGTTTGGCATAGCCTGCAAGCACTTTGCCGTTTTGCAAAACAGAGGCAAAGTTTTGCAGACCAGCAGGGGTCTTTTTGGGGTGCCCCACCACCACAGTCAGACCTGAGTATTGAGCCAGCTCTTTCATCAAGAGATCAAGCTGTAGTTGGGTTGCTTCAATGAAAGCAGGGCGCAGCAAGAGATCTTCAGGAGGATATCCAGTGAGCGAGAGCTCAGGGGTCACTAGCAGTTTAGCGCCCTGTTTAAAGGCATCTGAAGCGGCTTTGTGTATCAGTTGCGCGTTACCAGCAAGATCGCCCAGTAAGGGGTTCATTTGGGCTAGGGCAATTTTCTGCGCACTCAATTCGATTCACAAAGCCTTTTCTGATCAATATTCAATAATGAATTATTTTGCTGCTTTGTTGTAGCGCTCAATGCCTTCCAAAATTTCTTGATGGGCATCCGCAACACCACCCCAACCACTCACTTTTACCCACTTGCCTGGCTCGAGATCTTTGTAGTGCTCGAAAAAGTGTTGGATTTGATTCAAACGTAATGGATTGATATCTTCTGGTTTTTGCCAATGGGTGTAGATCGGCAAAATTTTATCTTCTGGAACTGCTAATAATTTAGCGTCTTGTCCGGCCTCATCTTCCATTTTGAGTAGACCAATAGCGCGACAGCTCACTACAACGCCTGGGATGAGTGGAAATGGAGTGATTACAAGAACATCAACCGGGTCACCATCACCAGCGATGGTTTTATTAATATAGCCATAGTTACAGGGATAGTGCATTGCAGTACCCATGAAACGGTCAACGAAAATTGCGCCACTTTCTTTATCCACTTCATACTTGATAGGATCAGCGTTCATTGGGATTTCAATAATGACGTTGAAGCTCTCAGGGATCTTTTTTCCTGGCTTGACGTTGTCGAGACTCATAAATACTCCGAATAGTGATTAGTAGATACCCTGATTCTAGTGAAGGGAAGCAGGGGTGATTCTGTTACATACTGTTACAGCTTAAAGACCCTAGTTTAAGGCTTTCAGAAACCAGGTCGACCTAAGCGCTGGATATAAAAACAATAGAGATCAACTTTAGGGAGTTCAAGCATGAGTAATGTCACTTTAGGCTTGTATTTTGCCTTGGCATGCGGTGTCCTGGCCGTAATTTACGGTTTTGTGATGCGCAGCTGGATTTTGAAGCAAAGTACCGGCAATGCCAAGATGCAAGAGATTGCTGAGGCAATTCAACTGGGTGCTGCCGCCTATTTGTCGCGTCAATACAAAACGATCGCTGTGGTCGGAGTCGTTCTGACTATCTTGATGGCACTCTTCTTGGACTTCGCAACTGCTATTGGTTTTGTGCTTGGTGCGGTTCTTTCTGGGGCATGTGGCTTCATCGGTATGAATGTGTCCGTCCGCGCCAACGTTCGGACAGCAGAAGCGGCTACCAAAGGGATGAATGAAGCCCTAAATGTCGCATTTAAGGGTGGCGCGATTACTGGCATGTTGGTCGTTGGTCTTGGTCTCTTGGGTGTTGGTTTGTTCTTCATGTTCCTTGTTTCAATTGGCTCAGGACAAGATCTCTCTGCTGTATTGCATCCCTTGATTGGTTTGGCTTTCGGCTCTTCATTAATTTCTATCTTTGCGCGTCTTGGCGGCGGTATCTTTACCAAGGGTGCTGACGTGGGTGCAGATTTAGTCGGCAAAGTAGAGGCCGGAATTCCGGAAGATGATCCACGCAATCCGGCAGTGATTGCCGATAACGTTGGCGATAACGTCGGTGATTGCGCAGGTATGGCGGCTGACTTATTTGAAACTTATGCAGTAACGCTCATCGCCACCATGGTGCTGGGATCATTAATTATTTCAAGTGCACCAGTAGCTGCGATTGTTTACCCATTGGTCTTGGGCGGTGTTTCTATCATTGCATCCATCGTTGGTTGCTCATTCGTTAAAGCAACACCGGGGATGAAAAATGTCATGCCTGCTTTGTATAAGGGCTTGATCATTGCTGGTGGCTTATCTTTGATTGCTTTCTACTTTGTAACCAATTTCATCATGCCCGACGATGCGCTAGGTATTCCAGGTAGTCAGTGGCGCTTGTTTGGTTCAACAATAGTTGGCCTATTACTGACCGCAGGCTTAGTGTGGATCACTGAGTACTACACCGGTACCCAGTTCAAACCAGTACAACATATTGCTGAAGCCTCTACTAAAGGCCATGGCACTAATATTATTGCTGGCTTAGGTATCTCCATGAAGTCCACTGCTTACCCTGTGCTCTTTGTCTGCGCGGCAATTTATGCAGCCTATTGGTTAGCAGGTTTGTACGGGATTGCCATTGCGGCAACTGCCATGTTGTCCATGGCCGGTATTGTGGTTGCTCTAGATGCTTACGGCCCTATTACGGATAATGCGGGTGGTATTGCAGAGATGGCAGGTTTGCCACAAGCAGTTCGCGATATTACTGATCCATTGGACGCTGTTGGTAACACTACTAAAGCAGTTACAAAAGGTTATGCCATTGGATCTGCCGGTTTAGCCTCCCTCGTACTCTTTGCTGATTACACCCATGCACTAGAGGGCATTGGCCAACAAGTCTCTTTCGACTTATCTAACCATATGGTGATCATTGGCCTCTTTATTGGTGGCATGATTCCCTACTTGTTTGGTGCAATGGCAATGGAAGCGGTTGGTCGTTGTGCTGGTGCTGTAGTGGAAGAGGTCCGCCGTCAGTTCCGTGATATCCCTGGAATCATGGAGGGTACTGCGAAGCCTGAATACGGCAAGGCAGTAGATATGCTTACTTCTGCTGCAATTAAAGAGATGATTGTGCCCTCGCTATTGCCAGTAGTGGCGCCGATCGTAGTTGGTCTTGTATTGGGACCAGCCGCTTTGGGCGGTTTGCTAATGGGTACGATTGTGACGGGCTTATTTGTAGCGATCTCCATGTGTACTGGTGGCGGTGCTTGGGACAATGCCAAGAAATATATCGAAGAGGGTAACTTCGGCGGTAAAGGTTCTGATGCGCACAAAGCAGCAGTGACTGGCGATACGGTAGGCGATCCCTACAAAGATACTGCCGGTCCTGCAGTAAACCCACTCATCAAGATCATCAATATCGTGGCTTTACTAATCGTGCCGTTGCTACCGGTAATCAGTCGCTAAGAAAAAGTAATGAAAGTAACAAACTAAAACGCCTAGCAATGCTAGGCGTTTTAGCATTAAGGGGTACTTGACAGGGGTAGTTCATTGAACTACCATTAGGTTAATGGATTTTGAATGGGATTGGGCTAAAAGTAACTCATGCCAGATTTCTCGAAATTTTGATTTTGCATATGTGATAACAATTTTTACAGATCCCGCGCTACTTATAGAGCGTGATCAACGTAGGGATTACGGTGAAGAGCGTTTTCGTGCGTTAGGCGTTATAGATAAAAAGGTCTTTGTAGTTGTTTTTACATCAAGGCATAGGGCTATCAGAATTATTTCGGCAAGAAGGGCTAATAGTAGGGAGGTCAAACGTTATGAAAAAAATAGTGCGCGTAAGTGTTGATCTAAATAATCCCAAAAGCTTTCCGAAGGGTTTTGTTAACAAGAAGTTGCTTGACGCAACTACTGAGCGTCTGATTAAGTTGCACCAAAAAGAAGATGATGCTGATGCTATACACGATGCTGCAAAGTACGCAAAGCGTGTGCGTGAGCGCATTGGTTTATCTCAACAGGAATTCTCTAATCATATTGAAGTTTCCTTGGAAACTATTCGAAATTGGGAGCAGGGGAAGCGTAGTCCCACGGGCGCAGCAAAAGCATTGCTAAAAATACTTGACCGTGCTCCAGAAGTGGCCTTACTAGCTCTGAGCAGATAAGAGCAGAGAGCGCATTAAACAAAAACGCCTAGCAATGCTAGGCGTTTTTTTATTAGCAAATCTTTTAAAGCTTAATCCAAAGTTTCTAAATAACGCTGTGCATCTAAAGCAGCCATACAGCCTGTGCCCGCACTAGTGATGGCTTGTCGGTAGATGTGGTCTTGCACATCCCCAGAGGCAAATACACCAGGGATGTTAGTAGCGGTGGCATTACCCTCCAGGCCTGAGTGGGTCTTAATGTAACCATTGTGCATATCGAGCTGGCCAACAAAGAGTTCAGTGTTGGGTTTGTGTCCAATCGCAATGAATACGCCTGTGACAGCAATGTCTTCTGTGCTGCCATCTTGTTTCTTGATGCGCGCACCAGTTACACCTTTTTCATCGCCAAGGACTTCGTCAAGTGTGGCGTTGAGTTTGAGCTCTACTTTACCTTCAGCAACTTTAGCCATTAGGCGATCATTCAAGATTGGTTCAGCACGGAATTTATCGCGCCGGTGAATGACGGTAACCTTTTTTGCAATACCGGTGAGGTAGAGCGCTTCTTCAACTGCAGTGTTACCACCACCAACTACGCAGACATCTTGATTGCGGTAGAAGAAACCATCGCAAGTGGCACAACCAGAAACACCACGACCCATAAAAGCTTCTTCGCTCGGTAAGCCAATGTATTGAGCAGAAGCCCCAGTGGAAATAATCAGTGCATCGCAGGTATAAGTTCCGGAGTCGCCAACGAGACGAATCGGTTTCTCAGTAAGGGCTGCAGTGTGTATATGGTCAAAAATGATCTCGGTATTGAAGCGCTCAGCATGCTTTAAAAAGCGTTCCATGAGCTCGGGGCCTTGGACGCCATCGGCATCAGCAGGCCAGTTTTCGACGTCTGTGGTGGTCATTAACTGACCCCCTTGAGCCAAGCCGGTAATGAGGGTAGGCTTTAAATTGGCTCTAGCAGCATAGACTGCAGCTGTATAGCCGGCAGGGCCAGAACCGAGGATAAGAACTTTGGAGTGTTTTGGGGTATTTGTATTCATACCCAAATTATAGATTTGCTTGTTTACAATCAGCAGAACATGGCGCGAACTGTATACCCGAAGTCCCCAATGACCCGGCCTCCTGAAAACGGTAGTCAGGGCCGGATGCCCCGCCTGCTAATGGAGGCCCGCTGGTTTATCTCTTTAGGCTTATGCCTTGGTTTATTTGCTATTTTGCTAAGTTATTCCAAAGCCGATCCCGCTTGGTCCCATGCTAGTTTTGAGGCTCCCAGGAACCTAGGTGGGCGTTTTGGGGCTTATTTAGCCGATTTAATGCTCTATATCTTCGGAATCTCTGCCTTTTGGTGGGTAGTGCTATTTGGGCGGCGCGTGCTGAATGGTTGGCGTGAACTTTGGAGTATTCCGCTTCCCCCAGACCCTGAGGCAAAACCGGATTCTTTAGTAGTTCGCTGGCTGGGCTTTGGGTTGACTTTAATCTGCAGTATGGGTCTTGAGTCTATTCGGATGCATTCTATGTCCTGGGAGCTTCCTAGGCCTCCTGGCGGCATTTTGGGGGAGTTGATTGGTGATCCCCTGCAAATGTCCTTGGGTTTTACTGGCGCAACGCTCATTTTTCTTTTTGGCCTCTGTGCTGGTTTGTCTTTGTTCCTCCATTTTTCTTGGTTGGATGTCGCTGAAAAAGTAGGACGTTTTTTAGAAGTGAGCTTTCACCGCATTCGTGAACGTCGCGATAGTGAAGCAGATCGCAGGCTAGGCGAGGCTGCTGCTGAAGAGCGTGAAGAATTTGTGGAAGAGTTTCGTGGCCGGGTGGAAGTTGCCGCCCCCGTACAAATTGTGCGGGCGCCAGCAGAGATTCCAAAAAGTGCCCGTGTCGAGCGCGAGAAACAACAACCCTTGTTTGTAGATATCCCCGATTCAGAATTGCCACCACTGGCATTACTGGATCCTGTACCAGAGGTAAAAGAAACGATTTCTGCCGATGTATTGGAATTCACATCCCGTTTAATTGAGCGCAAGCTCGCAGAATTTAATGTTCAGGTAACGGTAATCGCGGCTTATCCTGGCCCAGTTGTTACCCGTTATGAGATTGATCCCGCAGTGGGCGTAAAGGGCAGTCAGATTGTGAATCTTTCTCGTGATCTAGCGCGTGCTCTAGGCGTAGTCAGTATGCGTGTAGTAGAAACTATTCCTGGCAAGACCTGTATGGCATTGGAATTGCCAAACCCAACGCGTCAATCGGTTTACCTCTCTGAGATTCTGACTTCCCAGGTCTACAACGATAACCATTCATTATTAACGCTGGCTTTAGGTAAAGATATTGCCGGCAGCCCGATGGTTGCTGACTTGGCGAAGATGCCGCACTGCTTGGTAGCGGGTACTACTGGAGCTGGTAAGTCAGTCGGTATTAATGCCATGATTCTCTCTCTGCTCTTTAAGGCTAAACCTGATGAGGTAAGACTCATCATGATTGATCCGAAGATGCTGGAGATGGCGATGTACGACAAGATCCCTCATTTACTTTGCCCAGTCGTGACGGATATGAAGCAAGCCTATAACGCGCTGAACTGGGCGGTAAATGAGATGGAGCGCCGCTATAAGCTCATGAGTAAGTTTGGTGTGCGGAACTTGGCTGGCTTTAATAAGAAGATTCTGGAAGCAGAAGAAAAGGGTGAGAAGCTCACCAATCCATTTAGTTTGACTCCGGATGATCCTGAGCCAATCTATAAAGCACCTGTCATTGTGATCGTGATCGATGAGTTGGCTGACTTAATGATGGTATCCGGTAAGAAGATCGAAGAACTCATTGCGCGGATTGCACAAAAAGCCCGCGCTGCTGGTATTCACTTGGTGTTGGCAACCCAACGCCCAAGCGTGGACGTGATTACGGGTTTAATTAAAGCAAACGTGCCAACCCGCATCTCATTTCAGGTAAGCAGCAAGATCGACAGCCGCACGATTTTGGATCAGCAAGGCGCAGAAGCATTACTTGGCATGGGTGACATGCTTTACATGGCGCCAGGTACTGGCTTGCCAGTGCGCGTTCACGGCGCCTTTGTATCTGATGATGAAGTGCACCGGGTTGTTGAATGGCTTAAAGAAAAGGGCGAGGCCAACTACATTGATGGCGTCCTCGAAGGTGTCGATGAATCCAATGGCGACGCCCTAACCGGCGAGAGTGGCGGTGAAGCAGACCCACTGTATGACCAAGCGGTTGCGATTGTTCTTGAAAACAAACGTCCTTCGATCTCTTTGGTCCAACGGCATTTGCGGATTGGCTATAACCGCGCTGCCCGCTTGCTTGAGGATATGGAAAAAGCGGGGCTGGTATCCAAAATGGGTAACGGTGGTAATCGCGAGATTCTGCATCGCTCCTCAGAGTAAGGCTGTATTTTGCAAAGATTCTTATCCGCATTTGTAATTCCATTGGTAGTTCCATTTGCGATTTTGACTTCCACAACTTTTTCTATCGGCGCCTTAGCTGCTGATGTTGAAAGCGGTGTAGAGCAATTGCGCCAATTTGTACGTAACTCCAAGACTGCTGAGGGTGATTTTGTGCAACAACAGTTGCGTGCACCGAGAGCCAATGAATCATCAGAAAAAGGCCTCAAGGTTGTGCGCCAGACTCAAGGTCGCTTTGTGTTCCAGCGTCCTGGACGCTTTATCTGGGATACCCAAAAACCTTACGAACAAAAACTGATTACGGATGGTAAGCAGCTCATTTTGTGGGATAAGGATTTAAATCAAGCTACGTTTCGTCCAGCGGGTCAGGCTTTATCGGCATCCCCTGCAGCAATTCTCTTTGGCGAAGCTTCCTTGGATCAAAGTTTCGATTTAGTTGAAGGTGAAGAGCGCTTAGGGATGAAGTGGGTCACCTTATCCCCCAAGAAGAACCCCAATACACAGAATAGTAATGACCTACCCTATACCAAGATTTCTATTGGTATGGTTAACGGTTTACCTAAGGCTTTGGAGTTAATTGATGGGCTAGGCAGCGTAGTTCTTGTAACGCTAGATAGGATTCAACTAAACGTTAATCTGCCACCAAATCGCTTTACTTTCGCGCCTCCTACCGGTGCAGAAGTCTTACGCTTAAACTAGAGTCTAAATACAAAACTAGAGCAACCCAGAGCAAGATATGATTGATCCACAATTACTCCGTAAAGATATCGCTTCAGTTCAAGCGCGCTTAGCTACTCGTAAATTTGAACTGGATGTTGAGAAATTCAACTCCCTAGAGTCCGAGCGCAAATCTTTACAAACCCGTACGGAAGAATTACAAGCCAAGCGTAATCAATTGGCAAAAGCCATTGGTATGAAAAAAGGCAAGGGCGAAGATGCTTCTGCTGAAATGGCTGAAGCAAGTCAGATTAATGTGGATATGGAATCTGGCTCAGCAAGATTGACGATTCTGCAAGCAGAGATATCCGATTTCTTAATGGGCATTCCCAATCTTCCGGATGAATCTGTGCCAAGTGGCAAAGATGAGACCGAGAATCAAGAGGTCAAGCGTTGGGGTGAAGCGCCCATTTTTGATTTTGAGATCAAAGACCACGTTGATCTCGGCGGTCCCTTGGGTTTAGATTTTGAGGCAGCTGCCAAGATTAGCGGCTCACGCTTTGTAGTACTCAAAGGAGCTATTGCGCGATTGCATCGTGCATTAGCGCAATTCATGATTGATACCCATGCAACAAATCATGGTTATCTAGAAGTCTATACGCCTTATATAGTCAACGCTGCATCTATGCGGGGTACTGGCCAATTGCCTAAGTTTGAAGAAGACCTATTTAAGGTACCCCGTCAAATGGGTGGTGAGGACGGTGATGGTGAATCCAAAATAGAAAATTTCTATCTCATACCAACTGCAGAAGTACCGGTAAGCAATTTAGTTCGTGATGAGATTGTGAATGCAGATACTCTGCCATTGAAATTCGTTGCGCATACGCCATGCTTCCGTTCTGAAGCAGGTAGCTATGGCCGTGATGTACGAGGCATGATTCGTCAGCATCAGTTTGACAAAGTGGAGTTAGTGCAAATCACCAAACCAGAAGAGTCTATGCAAGCCCTTGAAGAATTAACAGGCCATGCAGAAAGGATTTTGGAATTGCTCGAGCTACCTTACAGAAAAGTATTGCTGTGTACTGGTGATATGGGATTCGGCAGCACTAAGACTTATGACTTAGAAGTTTGGATACCATCACAAAGTGCGTATCGCGAGATAAGCTCTTGCTCCAGTATGGGCGACTTCCAAGCAAGACGGATGCAAGCGAGATTTAAAGCGGGGCAAGGTAAACCAGAATTAGTTCATACCTTGAATGGTTCTGGCTTAGCAGTAGGCAGGGCATTAGTTGCATTAATCGAGAACAAGCAACAAGTTGATGGCAGTATTGCTATTCCAAAAGCATTACAAGCCTATTTAGGCGGCCTAGAAGTGCTTAAGCCGAATTAAATTAAAACAGCTCTCATTTTTACTCTATCAGCATTTTTTCCTAAAACTTTATCTAGCGTTGCCAAAGATTTAGATTTGAGTTGCTTCGCGGCAGCTAAATGAAGTGCGTCACCAGCCCTGAGGTTTGACTTGCTATCTACAACCAAAATTCCAGCGGAATAATATGTTTTACTTTCAATGGGCATCAGTTCAATATCGTTTTGACAGAGGTTGTCAAATTTTTTCCAGGCTTCGCGACTTTGCTTCTCCGTTATTTGATTCGTTCTGACTTTAAGGCTTATTGCGCTGGAGAATTCGGTAAATGTCCAGGTTGAAGAAATCATTCTCGCGGAACTATTTTCATGCCATTTGTCAACGGCATCGCTCTTCGGTTCGTTTGTGCACAAAGCCACAAAAATACTAGTATCAACATAAATCATTAGTAGCGCGCCTCTGAACGAACTTCATCCATAACGGATTTGCCCATCTTCAATGTGGCTCTGAATGCTCTGAGTTCCGCTGCAATTGCCTTGCGGTCCAATTTTTGTGGCCTAATAATTAATGATCCATCTTTTGATAGGGTTGCCTCAACCTTATCCCCATCTTTAAGCTTGATTTCTTTGATGAATGCAGCAGGAATGCGCAGCGCTAGGCTATTTCCCCATTTTGAAATTTGGATATTCATGAGCAAATCCTTTCATAGATATACATAATAGTATATCTATATTAAAGTCACTTATCTCTTTTAGTCGGTCAATGCCTTAGTCAATAACGGGAGTAAGGCTTTTGCTATCGCTGGCTATAATGATTTTTCGGTTCGGAGAGGTGGCAGAGTGGTCGAATGTACCTGACTCGAAATCAGGCGTACTATCAAAGGTACCGAGGGTTCGAATCCCTCCCTCTCCGCCAAGCCAAAGATGTAAGGACTTCATGTCAAAAAAATACAATCCAATACAAAGGCTTAATTTTGTTTTAATTGCCACTATTGGTATTGGTGAAGCCTTAATTATGTTTGTGCTGCCATCTTTTGGGAAATTACCAAATCTTTTAACTGTCTTTCTAGATATGGCACTGCTGATGCTAATAACGATCCCTATCGTTAAATGGCTTGTTATAAAACCAATGAAAAAGTATCTTCAGGATTTAGAGCAAGCAAGGCAACAAATCACCGCTAAAGAAAACCAAATGCTATCCGCCTTGAATTCTTTAGCGAAGGCTAGAGATAATGAAACAGGTGCTCATATTATTCGTACTCAGAAATATGTGAAGCTGCTGGCTGATCGCATTAGGTCTTCGGGATATCATTTGGATTTTCTTACTGAAGAACATATCGCTCGACTGGTTAAGGTGGCGCCTTTGCATGATTTAGGTAAGGTGGGTATTCCGGATCAGATACTAAAAAAAGCGGGGCGCTTGACAGGCGAGGAACTGGAGATCATACAAGGGCACCCTTTAATTGGAGAAAGTATTTTGTCTACAGCTCAATCCGATAAAGCAGAAACTGACTTAATATCGGTGGCTATAAAAGTAGCGGGGTCCCATCATGAAAAATGGGATGGAACTGGATACCCTAGAAATTTAGCGGGCGAGAATATTCCCCTTGAAGGGCGAATTATGGCGATCGCAGATGTATTTGATGCCCTAGTGAGTGAGCGCACGTATAAGAAAGCATGGACTATTGAAGAGGCTTGTACAGAGATTACTAGCAAAAGAGGTACTGCTTTTGATCCCATTGTGGTGGATGCTTTTATTGCAGAACGGCAGCAGTTTGAATCTATCGCTAGAAAGTCTTAAATACAATTTGTGGCGACTACGCTAAGTGTTAGCGCTGGTTACCTCAGGTGCTTAAGGGGCGAAATTAGTCTCAGCATCTTTTTGTTCTAAGGTTTCAGTTCTGATGCGCTTCAAGCTTGGCAGTGTTTTGAGCGACTCGGGTAAGATGTGATGTATGTGTTCTCGCTTATCCCTTTTTTCTATATTCATATGGCTAATAACAGGCCAATCCTATGCGCAGATGGGACCTCCACCGATGGGTCCAAGGCCTGGATTTCAGGGTATGCCTCCGCCGCCACCTAGAATGAATGCTCCTGCTCAGAATATGCCAATGAGAGACGACGGCAGAAGACCGGTTGATCAGATTAGTCGAGACTTAGGTGTCACTCCAGACCAATTTAGAACCTGTTTTAATAATGTCACTCCTGCTCCACAGGGTTCCCTACCAAATCCAAATCAAAAACAAGCTAATAAGCAATATTTGTTAAGCTGCCTACAAAAAAGTAATCCAGATATAAGCAATGACTCGCTGGATACGGTGATGGATCGTTATCGGCCAGGTGGTAGCTCTGCACAGTAATGCAGGCTAAGATTTGTCAATGAAGCTAAATTACCTATTTATGAAACTGAGCCGCTATAGTTTTCAACTGCTAGCATTGACTTTAATAGCTTGTAGTACTCCCCAAAGTGATTTTGGAGTTTATCTGCAATCGGATGGAACTATTGGGGTACATGCACCTAAGAATGCAAAAGAAGATGAAGCGCAGGCTGCTGCTCTTGCAGAGTGCAAGAAATCAGGTAAGCAAACTGTCAGGATTTTGGAAAGTCGGAAAACGGTCAATGACCGTTTTCCTTTGACTTATATCTACTCGTGTAGATAAGACTGCAATTAGCTAAGAAGCCATTTCTTAATCGACTTATTGACGCACATTGCATCTAAAGCAAGACCAAAAAACTCGGAACCATTGGTGACCATGCTTTCAATCGCTTCAACTTTACCTAACTTAATGCCGCGTAAGTAAGTTGCTGCACGATAACGTAAGAAATGCTCAGTTTTGCCTTCTTCGTTTTCGGTGGAGCAAAGTTCTAGGCTGCCATAACGGGTTTCTGGATTGATATTGAGGATTGCCAAGCCCAAGGCACCAATTAATTTATCTGGAACAGGGATGGGTACATAGGAGTAGAGAGAGATCAACATTTCTTCCTCATCTACTTCAATGATGTGATCAATATCCAGAACATCTTTCTCAGTTAACTCAGTTTCGCCAGAGTCACCACCACCAAAAGTCGATTCAAACTGCAGCATTGCAGTATTACTGCCTTTGGAAATCTCGATCATGTCGGGATAGCCAAGCAAGCCTTTCCACCAATACATTAATGAGAAGGTGCATGGCTTGACTTCAACTAAACCTTTGTTGGTTGATTTAGCAAAGTACAGACCATGAAATTCGTCATCTTGTTCTAGGCCATATTGATCTACCTTAGGGGACTTCGAGCTAGTCTTCTTAGAGGAAGCCTTTTTAGCCGCTACTTTTTTAGCGGCTTTCTTTGCAGCAGGCTTATTGGGGGCCACTTTTTTAGCGGCTTTCTTTGCCGGCGCCTTCTTGGCAACTACTTTTTTCACTACCTTTTTGGCTATTTTTTTGATTGCCACTTTCTTAGAGGCAACTTTCTTAACGGCTTTCTTTGCAGGGGCTTTTTTTACCACCTTAGTAGCTACTTTCTTTTTTGCTGGAGACTTCTTTGTAGCCATGGTTCATTACCCTTCTTTTCGGTTTTATTGTGTTTAATACACCATTGATATTACTTCAGTTTCTGTCAGTAAATAACCAAGCTTGCTTGGGGTTTCTCCTGCCAATTGGCAGGGCAGGGCTTAAATATAAATAATTACTAAATCCATTGTCCTAAAGCGGGGGCATTGATAAACTAAAAAAGCAGTCTTATACAACTTTATACACAACCCTAACTTGAAGAGAATCTATGTTCCCTGAATATCGTGAATTAATTACCAAGCTGAAAACTTCAGATCGTCACTTTTCTCATTTATTCGATAAACACAATCATTTGGACCAGAAAATTCAAAGAATGGAGGCTTTTACTGAACCCGGTACTCCAGAGGAAATTGAAACCTTAAAAAAAGAAAAATTGCTATTAAAGGACCAGATTTATGCCGCATTGAAAAAGGCGAGCACCTAAGTCGGTATCGTTAGGCTTTCTTCAGGAAGCAGGCTTTCAGGAACAGATTGCCTATTTCAGTCTGGTCCCCGCAGCATACTTTGCTCCGATATAGAATGACTACATCATGAGCAAACCCTTGAAAATATTTCTCATTGTTCTCATCTCTCTATTGGGTATAGGGAGCCTGATTTCTTGGTATGCCGTGTCATCGATCAATACGGGGGCACTAACAAAATTTTTGAGCTCTACGGTAAAAGAGGCCACGGGGCGGGATTTGACGATTTTAGGTCCCGTAAGCCTCACTTTCTTTCCCTCGATTGGTTTGAAGGCTGAGCAAGTGAATTTAAGTAATGCACAATGGGCAAGCGATCCCCAGATGCTTAGCTTAAAACAAGTTGAGCTTGATATTAAGTTATTACCGCTCTTTGCAAAGCGCGTAGAAATTAGCAGCATTAATGCCCAAGGTCTAGTGCTCCATTTGCAGTCCAATAAAGCGGGGCAAGATAACTGGGATTTAAGTCCACCAAGCATTGCTCCGAGTGGCCCAACAGATTCAGTCAATGCAAAAAATAGCAGTAGTACAAATACACTTACTTCAACTACTGCTGCAAATACTGCAACTACAGATACTTCATCCGGTGAAAGTAATTTTGTAGCGATTACCTCCATTCATATTTCTGATGCAAGGATCAGCTATCAAGGTGTGGGTAGTTCTGTGCAATTGATTACAGTGCCTCAAATTTTATTAGAAGGTAGCGGCAGTAAAACAACTGTCTTATTGGATCTTCAGTACGAAAATTATAAATTGCTCTTGAAGGGTAAGACCAGTGCCTTACGTCAGGCCATCATCGACTGGGATCAAGCTCCCGTCAATATGAAACTGGATTTCAATCTCTCCTTAAACGGTAAAGCGTTGGATATCAATGGGCAGATTAATAAAAACCCAAAGAAGCTACCGCAATTTGATATCAAAATGAGCTCTAAATCATTTGATTTAATTCCCTTGGCCGCCGCTGCCGCTGTCTCCGCCTCTAGTAATATGAAGAAGCCAGTTACCCCCAAAAAGTCCGAAGCGAAGTATTTCTTTAGCGACCAGCCATTACCGTTTGACTTGATCCCTAAGGCTAATGGCAAAGTAAGCTTCAATATTGCCGAGCTGAACGTTCCAGATCAAGCCCCATTTAAAAATCTGCAAGCGAGCCTGATGTTTAAAGACGATATTCTTGAGCTGAGTAGCATGAGCTTTGATCTTGGCAAAGGTCAGGCTCAAGCTCAGGGAGTGATTTCTCAATTCAATAGCGCTAGCCCGCTTGTTAGTATGAAGGGCATGGCCAAGGGATTTACGCTCGAGCAAATTATTGCCAGCACAGACTCAAACGCAAAAGTGAGTGGCGGTAATACTCAGCTTGCCTTTAACCTATCGGGTAAAGGTAAAAGTTTGCATCAGATGGCCGCCTCTTCAAACGGTGCGCTGCAGATCTCTATCAACAATGCCACTCTCGATTCCAAATTACTCAATAAAGGCGGAGATTTTGTAATTACGGTTTTGGATGCCGTCAATCCCATGCGCAAAAAGACTAACAATACAATTCTGGAATGTGCAGTTGCTTATTTACCTCTTACTAATGGCATGATTCCTTTAAAGAACTCCGTTGGTGTAGAAACTGATCGATTAGATGTTGCCTTATCGGGCAATGTGAATCTCAATACGGAAGTGATTAATATCAAGATCGATCCCCAAGAAAAATCAGGCATTACAACAGGCATTGATTTAGGCGGCTTAGTGCAGTTGGTAGGGACCCTACAAAATCCTCAAGTCGGAGTGAGCAAAGAGGGCGTTGTGAACAGCGCAGTCTCTATTGGGCTAGGCTTTTTAACTGGCGGCATCAGTATTGCTGCGGAAAATGCAAAATCACTCGCATCCAAGAGGCAGTCCTGTACTGCAGCACTGCACTCTTGGGCGAGTATTTATCCTGGATCGAATTAATCCAGAAGTTGTATTAGAAAACCAAGCCGCTGATAAAGAGGCTGAATAAAGAAATAAAGATACTGGCAAAAAGTGCAGTCCAGAAGCTGGAGATCGTAAATCCACTCACTACTGCAGATACCAGCATCAGCACTAAGGCATTGACTACTAGCAAAAATAGACCCATGGTGAGGACCGTTAGTGGTAGCGTAAAGAGTACCAACAGCGGCTTAACAATGGCGTTAGCAAAGCCTAGGACGAGAGCAGCAATAATCAGTGAGCCACCATCTGCAAAGCGTAAGCCGCTAAAAATATAGCTAGCTACCCAAAGAGATAAAGAAGTTAAGCCCCACTGGACTAGAAATAGCGTTAAGTTACCCATAGTTGTCTTTCTATTGAGGTTGTAGAAAACGGCACTTACAGCATAATCTTAGCAGTGGTTTAGTAGTGGGGCGGAATTTCATCTTTGAGGCTCCCACCGCCAGTGCCTGGGCTACTGGCTTGCTCTTTAATGTCCTTTAGCTCCCGGTAAAGGAACTCGATTTGTTGCTGTTGCTTATAGATGGTCTCATTGAGTGTTTCGATCAGGTCCTCGGTAAAGCTCAGCTTGATTTCAAGATTGGTAATTCGGTCTTCGGTCATGTTGTGATCTCTTTCAGGGGGCGATGAGTTCAAAGCGCCCATCTTCCATTTCTGCCTTTGGTCTAATCCAAAAGTCATTTGACTGCATAGATTCGTAAACATAGGCAGGTTCGAGCGTAGCTTCAATATTGGCTAGCAACAGCACTTTATAAAAACCACCTGTCTTGATGTGTTTCAGTTTGCTGCCTGGCTTGAATAGACCATCATCAGGATCCGCCATTTTGTTCTTAGTCATATCAACGTTGTACTTTCTCAGTATGATCTTGTGATGGCAAATCCCATCCCCTACTCCATTCTAGATATATCCCCGATTCCTCAAGGATTTACTGCAGGTGATGCCTTGCGTAATTCCTTGGACGTGGCTAGGCACGCTGAGAAGTGGGGTTATACGCGCTACTGGGTAGCCGAACATCACAATATGACCGGTAATGCCAGTTCAGCAACAGCGGTGCTGATAGCCTATTTAGCAGGGGGTACCTCTCGAATTCGGGTGGGCTCAGGAGGGGTAATGCTCCCAAATCATGCCCCCTTGGTCATTGCAGAGCAATTTGGCACTCTTGAATCTTTGTATCCAGGTCGAATTGACTTGGGTTTGGGGAGGGCGCCGGGTACCGATCAAATGACGGCTAGAGCTTTGCGTCGAGATCTCTTGGGGAGTGATGATCGCTTTCCGCAGGATGTTCGAGAATTGCAGCATTACTTTGGGCCAATTGCTGAAGGGCAGGCTGTCAAGGCAATTCCAGGGGCAAATACCGAAGTACCTATTTGGATTTTGGGATCAAGCCTCTATGGCGCACAACTTGCTGCCCATTTTGGTTTGCCTTATGCCTTCGCTTCCCACTTTGCACCGGAGCAATTGTTAGAGGCAATGCAGATCTATCGTGAACTTTTTAAACCCTCAGATAAATTAGATAAGCCGTATTCAGCATTTGTCATGAACGTTGTAGCTGCAGATACCGATGAAGAGGCGCAATATCTGTTCACCACATTACAACAAAACGTTGTGCGCATGAGGCGTAACACGCGTGGTCCGTTGCCGCCACCGCTTGCTGATCTTGATGCATTCTGTGAACCCCATGAGAAAACTACTGCTGCGCATACTTTGCAAGTTTCTGTGGTGGGTTCATTAGAGACTATTCGAGAGGGAATGCGTCAATGGTTAGAAGCTACAGGAGCAAGTGAAATGATTTTCACTGGACAAATTTTTGATCATCAGGCTCGTCTGAAATCTTTTGAAATAGCCGCCCAAGCCGCTCAGAGTCTGTAAGACTTTTGATTATTGGACAGTGTAGTCGGCGGTAATCCGTATTCCCTCTTTGACCGCTCTATTGGCAAGCTTTAATACTGCATTATCTTTGCTAATGAGCGTGCAGGGCTTTACGGTAAAGGCTAGATCTAGAAAGACTTGATCATCAGCATCTTGACATTGCCAGGGGGCAGATAAGAGGTTTTGATCCTCTAATACTCTGGCAAGTAAGCGCCACTCTTCCAGAATTTTTTCTTGAGCGTCGGTTTCCAGAGAAAATAGGGTACGGGAAATCACATCAGCAAATTCTGCGAGTGTTTTTGGACTGGCTAGAGCATCAATTTGGCGACTAAGCAATGCTGCTTTTAAATGAATTGATCTGAAGTCGTTAAAGACAAATAGATCTAGTAAGACATTGGTATCAAAAACAAAGACTTTCATTTTTTGACAAGGAATTACGCTTGAATGCTACGCCATACTTCAGGTGTAATCGTTACTTGCCCTTGTTCGGAGGAGACGTAAGCTTCACTATCTTGGATGTTGACATGGAGCACCATGCTGCGCTCCACCAGTTTGTTGAGCTCTGCTGCTTGATCTGCTGGAATTGCAATCACCTGCAGGTTACGAGCACGCGTCAGTTTATTAGCAATAGCATCCCACCAAATTTTACTAGTGTGGCCACCATAGCAATACACAATCACCTGATCTGATCTACCACAGGCTTTAAGAATACGACGCTCGTCGGGTTGGCCGATTTCAATCCATAACTTGATAGCATCTGTGAGGTCCTTGATCCAAAGATCCGGTTCATCAGTATCACTCAAGCCTTTAGTGAAGACCAAATCTTCGTTCGCTTGAAGAGCAAAAGCGATGATTCGGATCATCATTCGCTCTTCTGTTTCCGAAGGGTGCTTAGCAATAGTGAGGGAATGGCTGCCGTAGTAGTGGCGGTCAGAGTCTGCGACGTGAAGGTCGGCTTTGTGGATAGTTGCGCGTAGAGCCATGCCGCATTATCGCCTTTATAGCCCTCGGATGATGACTAGCCAGTCCCTAAGCAGTATTATTTGAGCTTAGGGGCTCCCTAGAAGAGATTGGGAAGCTTCAAATTACTGTGTATCGTAGAGTCCCATGATCCGTATCACCGAACTGCGTTTACCTATCGACCATGCTCCTGAAGCTTTGGAAGCAGCGATTTTGAAGCGTCTGAAGATAGCTCCTCAAGACTTAATTCAGTTTCAGATCTTCAAGCGTAGTTACGATGCCAGAAAAAACGCAGTACTGTCATTCATTTACACAGTGGATCTGTCTGCCAAGAACGAAGAGGATCTGCTGAAGCAATTTGATGGCGATATCCATATCCGAC
>Ga0194037_1000584_pt1 | contig 28063 bp, 16 predicted proteins | sample JunL306m_MetaG_FD_148653 | JGI IMG/M metagenome (GOLD analysis project Ga0194037, IMG submission 148653) | Anoxic zone freshwater microbial communities from boreal shield lake in IISD Experimental Lakes Area, Ontario, Canada - Jun2016-L304-6m | ecosystem: Environmental > Aquatic > Freshwater >...
TTTATTAATTGGAAGCCTAATACTTGGTTAACCAATCCTAATCAAGCAAAGGGTAAAACCCTGACACTTCATTTTATTTCTAATTTACCTGCTTTAAAAAATATATTGGTAGAGGTGCATTATGAATTATATGATGGCCTTCCTTTAATTACGAAATGGGTATCTATTGAAAATAAATCAAGTGCATCTATTAAAATTAATAGAGTAGTGAATGAAGTTTTGGGTTTAGTAGAAGAAGAAAGTGCAGTAGTAGGCAAGCCTGAAGAAATGAAAAAACAACATGGTATTTATTTTGAAACTAATTATGCTTTTAACAATGCCATGCGGTATGACATTAGTGATCAAACCACACATTGGAAGACAGATTCCAGTTACACTTCTCAAGTAAACTATAATTTTGAAACACCTTGCTTATTAGAAATATACCCTGAAAAGGCTCCTGGCATTGCTTTAGCGCCGAATGAAGTTTTTAAGTCGGTGCGCACCAATGAATTATTAATGGATAGCTATGATAGACAAAGAAGAGGCTTGATTTTAAAAAAGATGTACAGAACCATTGCGCCTTGGACCACACAGAATCCTATTTTTATGCACTTGGTAAGTAAAAACGACCAAGAAGTAAAAAACGCTATTGACCAGTGCGTGGCCACAGGGTATGAAGCAGTTATTTTAAGTTTTGGAAGTCATTTAGAAATGGAAGATACTACGCGCGCGAATTTAAATAGATGGAAAGATTTAGCTACCTATGCACATGACCATAAAATTTTATTAGGAGGTTATTCTTTATTTAGTAGTAGACGCATTAGTGATGAAGATGATGTTGTGGATATAAAAACAGGAAAACCAGGAGGTGCATTTTTTGGTAATGCGCCATGCTTTGGAAGTAAATGGGGGCTTGCCTATAGAGATAAAATACAAAACTTTTTCTCTTATACTGGTTTTGACATTTGGGAAAATGATGGACCTTATCCTGGAGATGTATGTGCTTCTACCAAACACCCTGGTCATTTAGGCTATGATGATTCTCAGTGGAGACAAATGGAAATACAAAAAGGTTTATACCATTGGTTAAATGAACATGGAGTTTATATTAATGCACCTGATTGGTATTTTTTAGATGGCACGCATAAAATTGCATTAGGGTATAGAGAAGTGAATTTTTCTTTGCCTCGTCCTCAACAAAAAATTATCAATCGTCAAAATATTCACGATGGCACGCTTGAAAAAATTCCTTCCATGGCCTGGGGTTTTGTACCCCTGACCAAATACCAAGGAGGTGGTCCAGAAGCAGTGCTAGAACCCTTGAGCGAACATTTAAATGATTATGAACAATTGATGATGCAATATTATGGGGCAGGGATACAAGCCTGTTACCGTGGGCCTCGCTTGTATGATACAGAAACCACCAAGGCCATGGTCACCAAAACGATTGACTGGTATAAAAAATATCGAACCATATTAAATTCAGATATCATCCCCTTGCGCAGGGCCGATGGAAGAGATTGGGATGGATGGATGCATGTAAATCCACAACTAAAAGAAAAAGGTTTGATGATGTTATTTAATCCTACACAGCAAGCCATTACAAGAACTATTTCTTTGCCTTTATATTATACAGGCCTGAGTAAGACTGCTACTTTGAAAGATGCTAAAGGCATTTCTAAAACCTATAACTTAAAAAGAGATTATACCATTGATTTTACTTTGACCATTCCGGCAGATGGCTATAGCTGGTACCTCATTGAATAAATGAACGAATGAAAATGGTTTAATCTAAAAATAATTCGTCTACAAAAATCCAAGCATGGGTTCCTTTGCCCGGATGCCATTTAGGCAATTTTTTTAAATTCAATAAAGTAAAACGATAATATTTGTACGTTGCTTTTTCAGGAAAAGCACAACTGAATGATTTGTTCTCTCTTACCATATCTGTTTTTTCTAGGGAAGAAAATTTGGCTTCATTTAAATATTTGAAAGTTTTTCCATCGTTGCTTCCTTCAATTTTTATAGATAAGATGGGGAAGATAAAGGCTCCATTGTCAACAAAAGCATTAAAATGCGCTTGATGCATTTGTATGGCTTGTTTAAAATTAATCACAAATATCATGGTGGTATCTCTATAGGCCAACCATTTTCCACTTGAAAAATTTTGTTCTCCTAATTCATAATCGATTAAAGTTTTTGCTCCATTGGTACCTGGATATTTTTTATCTGGCTGGGTAACAAAATAAATAGAATCTGGATGAATTTCAGATTTATAAAATGTTTTTTGAACGATATCGCTACTTAACCATCCGGGTTTAAAAGCTTTTGTTTTTAAAACAGTATTTTTTACTAGTTGAAACTTTTTAGTATATATTGGGCTATTGATACTGTCAGGATCACTGCCATCCAGGGTATACCTAATGGTAGCGCCTTTCATGAAATGCTTTAATTTGATATCTAGATGGGATACGACAATGCTTGAATCTTGTTCGATCACTGGACTGGTTATCTTCATCATTTGATCGTCTAAATTATCACCAATAATTATTTTTATTTTTTTATAATTGGCTGCTAAACTAGCATAGTCTTTTTCATTGGTCTTATTGTTCCAAATTTGAATTTGTGTAAAAAAGGCTTTGTCAATAAAACTAGCTAAGCTAGTTGGATTTAGCTCCATTCCACAAATAGAAATATTTTTTAATTTTACCAAACTTTTTAAAGGAGTTAAATCGTTCAAACCAAGTTTGGTATAGTTTAAGTTTAATTTTCGAAGGTTGGGGAAACTAGTAATAATGCCAATATCTTCTTTAGTGAGCGGCATGCCCTGCATGTTTAAACTTGTAATTTTTTCTTTAAGTGGCTCTAAATTTTTTAAAGAAGCTGTTTTGTAAAAGGCCCCTTGAAAAAAATCAACAAAAATTTCATCGGATCCGTAATAAGAATAATTAACGGTGCAATAACTGCTGTTGTACTTTTTTAAATCAGGGGCGTTGCCCTTGCTATTGTCTTCCCCTTTTTTAGGTGCCTTGTAAGCCATAGCTAGGAGGGCCAAACTATCTGTCTTGGCCATTTCATTTATTTTTTTCTTAAAATCACCGCCCGCTTTTACCCATCTATTCAATAAAGTAAGTTCTTCTAAGGTCAATTGAATTTTACCATCGGGAGGCATATGTTTTTCATCTGTATTGGGTAGATGAATTCTTTGCATCAACAATGCTTCTTTGTTATTTACACTACTTAAAATATTTCCATTTTTTCCTCCTTTGACAATCAATTCAGGGCTGCTTAATTGTAAATTGCCTTTTATTTTTGCTGGTCCATGACAACCAATACATTTTTGTTCTAGGATGGGGGCAATGGCTTTTTCATACACCGTAAGCGTGCTGTCTGCTTTAGTTTTATCTGAAACTATTGCTGGTGTTGGTTTTGGGAAAGAAAGCACATCCTCGCCGTGTGTTAATTGAGCGCCTTTATGTGTAAAAATTAGTAAGACAATTAAATAAGCAAGGCCAAGGAATCTTTTCAAATTAAAATGTAGGCTGTGGATATAAATAAAAACCCAGCTCATGATGGCGATGGCTACCCCACCCCATTTATGTAAATTAAGAATTGTATTATCGTAAGCATCTTGCTTGGATAAAAACAAGCCAAACAAAGCTACTAAGTTCGCCAGCAGTGCATTGCCAGTGAATAATAATTTTTCAGTAGCAGGGGCTATTTTTTTTTCTTTAAAAAACACTAGATATACTACAATGGCAATACCTAGTACAATGGGGAAATGCAAAACCAAAGGATGTAATTTTCCAAACCATTGTATTAGGTTGGAAAATTTTGTGTGCTCATTAAAGTAGGCTAAAAAAATCAACATCGGATTCAATAACCACAAAAAGCGCTCGCCCCATTTATTTACTTTATGTATGTACATGCCTCTAACTAATAATTTCATTGATCACTTTACCTGAAACATCTGTTAAGCGATAACGCCTTCCTTGATGTTTGAAAGTGAAACGTTCATGGTCAATACCCATTAAATGCATCACAGTTGCTTGAAAGTCATGTACGTGCACAGGTAAGGAATTAATATTGTAGCCGAAATCATCGGTTTCACCATAAACACCAGGCTTCACACCACCCCCAGCCATCAGTATAGTGAAACATTTCGGATGATGGTCTCTTCCATAATTGTCTTTGGTAAGTTTGCCTTGACAATAATTGGTTCTGCCAAATTCACCACCCCAGATCACCAAGGTTTCATCCAACAAACCTCTTTGTTTTAAATCTTTGATTAAGGCAGCAGAAGATTGATCCACATCTTTACATTGTCCTTCTAATTCCTTGGGTAAATTTCCGTGTGTATCCCAACCTTGATGGTACAATTGTACAAATCGTACGCCATTTTCAGAAAGCTTTCTGGCCAATAAACAATTGGCTGCATAGGTGCCAGGAATCAAACATTCTGGGCCATACATTTTTACAATGGATTCAGGTTCGTTTTGTAAAGAAGTAATTTCAGGCACGGCCATTTGCATGCGGTAGGCCAATTCATATTGTTGAATCTTGGTTACAATTTCAGGGTCACCAATTTTATTGTATGATTCCTGATTTAACTGAGCAATTTCATCCAACATCACGCGCTTGTCCCCACGTTGGATAAATTCCGGATCGGTTAAATATTTTACAGGCTCTTCTCCGCTACTAAATTGAACACCTTGATGAATTGATTCTAAAAATCCGTTGTTCCATAATTTGGAATAAACTCCTTGACCATTACCCTTGCCCTTGCTGAGCAAAACACAGAAAGCAGGTAAATTTTTATTCTCACTACCTAATCCATAACTAATCCATGAACCCATACTAGGACGATTGCCTACTTGGGAACCTGTTTGAAAAAAAGTAAGTGCTGGATCGTGATTGATGGCTTCGGTATACATTGTTTTCACCATACAAAAATCATCTGCGATGCTGGCCATATGTGGAAGGGTTTCACTAAACCATGCTCCATTGCTTCCATACTGTGCAAAATTAAATTTGGTTCCAGCCAAGGGAAATTTTGCTTGATTGGCTGTCATGCCGGTCAATCTTTGCCCCTTGCGAATACTAGGAGGCAACTCAGTCCCCTGCAGTTTTTGCAACAATGGTTTGTGATCAAATAAATCTAATTGCGAAGGCGCTCCATTTTGAAATAAATAAATAATGCGTTTTGCTTTTGGCGCAAAATGGGGTAATACATTGGCAAAGAGTTCTTCTTCACTGCTGGCATCAAATAAACCAGGCACCATTAAAGATCCTAAGGCCAAGCCTCCAATACCTAAACTTAATTTAGATAAAAATTTTCTTCTGTTTTGATTCAGGCCATGTTCTAAAAATTCATTCATAGCAGTAGTTTAGGATTTAGTGATGGTTTCTTCTAAATTATAGAGAATCAATATTGTTTTCATCAAGGCTGCCGTTTCTGCCGCATTGTATTTTTTTGTAGGATGTATATACTCGCCCACCTCCAATGTGTTTTTTAGCATGCTTGGATTGGCATTAAAAAAATTGATTTGATTGGTGCAAAAAGACAGTAATTTATCTTTTTCAAATTTAGTAGGCTTCCTTATAATAATAGTTTCAAAAGCTTGTTCAATTTTTTCTTCTATATTTTTTGTTGATAAGGAAATATTTTCAGCAAGGACCCTGGATGCTTCTAATACGGCCGGATCGTTTAACATGGTCAAAGCTTGTAAGGGTGTATTGGTGCTGGCCCTTTTGGCTTCGCATTGATCCCTATTACTAGCATCAAATACCATCATAGAGGGAGGAGGTGCAGTTAATTTAATAAAGGTGTACAAACCTCTTCTGTAAATAGCAGTTCCATGGTCTTGCTTATAAGTAGCCAAAACCCCTCTGCCTGATGTGGTGCTTTCCCATACTCCTTTTGGTTGGTAAGGTTTAACACTAGGGCCACCAATGCTTGTATTTAATAAGCCACTGGTGCTCAATACCCAATCTCTTACTATTTCCGCTTTAAAACGTAATCGGGGCGATCTAGAATAATAAACATTTTCAGGATCTAGTTCTAATTGTTTTTTACTCACTGCGCTAGACTGTTGGTAAGTGCCACTGCTTAACATTTTTTTAATTAAATATTTCACATCCCAGTGGTGTTCCATAAAATCAACCGCCAACCAATCTAACAATTCTGGATGCGTAGGCAATTCGCCTTGCAAACCATAATCGCTAGATGTTTTCACAATACCTTTTCCAAAAATTTCTTGCCAAATAAAATTTACAAATACCCTTGCTGTTAATGGATTTTTTCTTTCCACGGTCCATTTGGCTAGTCCCAATCTATTGCGTTCATATTTTAAGGTATCAAAAGGAAGGATGGATTCCAAGGCAGTAGGTTTTACTTCGATCGTGGTGGGCGCATCATAACTACCTCTGCTTAAAATATAAGTAGGTCTTGCTTTTACCGTGTCTCCAATTTTCCAATCGCCCATTACAGAGACTTCTAATTTATTGGTGTCAGGATGATTGATAAAACCAAGTAAAGATTTTTTTTCTTCTGCCGTGATAAATAATTTGGGTGTTTTTGCAGGGGTGGAGACACTTACATCACCTTCATACCCTTTTTCTTTACTCATGTTAAAGAAGGCATACAATTGATAATAATCTTTATTAGAAAATGGATCGTATTTGTGGTCATGACATTGTGCACATTCAATGGTCACTCCTAAGATAGCCTTGCCATAGGTTCTTGTTTTATCAATATTGTAAGAGACCCTGTATTCTTCTTCAATCACACCACCCTCTTCGGTGTATTTATGATTTCTAAAAAAGGCTGTAGCTAATATGTTAGACTTGGTGGCATTAGGCATTAGGTCACCCGCAATTTGTTGCGTTAAAAATTGATCATAAGGTAAATTGGTATTGAATGCATTAATCACCCAATCTCTCCAAGGCCATTGGGAACGAATATTATCATCCTGAAAACCATAAGAGTCTGCATAACGCGCAAGGTCCATCCAAAGTAAGGCCATCTTTTCGCCATAGGCTGGTTTTTTTAACAACTGATCAATCAAATCACTATACCAATTTTCGCTACTTGAATTTGTCCATTTATTTAATTCATCGAAACTGGGTGCAAGGCCAAGAATATCCGAATAAGCTCTTTTAATTAATGTTTCACGCGTAGCAGGTTCATTGGGGCTGAATCCCTTTTGTTCCATTTTTTGTAAAATGAAAGGATCGATTTCATTTTTAACCCAGCTGCTGTGTGCAACTTCGGGCAGTTTTTCTTTAACAGGGGCTACAAAGGCCCAATGCTTTTCATATTTAGCGCCTTGTTCAATCCATTTTTTAAATAATTTAATTTCATCGGTGGTCAATCTTGTCAAATGACTCTCTGGCATTGGCATCATGATAGCGGGATCATTGGAGGCAATACGCTTCATCAATTCACTTTTATCAGGTTGCCCGGGAACAATGGCATAATGCCCTTTATTTTTTTCTAATTCTCCAAAAGCACTTGCTGGCAGGTCCAATCTTAATCCAGCTTTTACTTTTGATACATCGGGTCCATGACAGGAAAAACATTTGTCTGACATCAAGGGTCGAATGTCTCTATTGTAAGAAATCAAAGTATTGGCTGCTGCTTGATTTGCATTGGTATATTTAATAATACCAAATACCAATCCAACCACAATAAGTAAAATGCCTAATACCGTATATTTTTTCATAGTCAATTTCTAATTAAGAATTAAGTAGGCTTTTAAACTTTGGTAAATTTATAAGGGTATACTTTTCCTGAAGCCCATTGCGCTACATAAATACTTCCTTCATCGTCAACGCAAACATCGTGTGGATGAATAAATATTTTTTCCATTTGAGACATTGGTTGCAAGACATCATTTTCATACACTGGCGCGGAGCCACCTAGATTAGAAACTACTTTATTGTCTTTGTCTAAAATAGTAACAAATCCTGAATTCACTGTATCCAAATTAGGAGAGCGCAATACCGCTGCGTATAAATAATCTCCTTTAATCACAGGCCTACATACACAGGCGCCTGGCAAGTGAATCACTTCTAATAATTTTCCTTCCATAGAAAAACGTTTGAAGGCATTTCTTGTGCGGTCGGTAATAATTAATGTAGGTTTTGGATTTCTATAATCTACACAAATACCATGGGCATTGTCTAAATATTCATCCCCTGTTCCTTTACCACCAAAAACATTTTTTAATTTTCCTTTTTCATCATAATGTAAAATATGTTGTGCACCATAACCATCTGCTATGTAAAATTCACCATTGGCTAGCACGGTTGTTTCAGTAGGAACGAAGGCTTCTTTTTTTGCATAAGCTGGAACATCGGCGGGCGGATCAATGGTCAATAAAATTTTACCAGTAATGCTAGTCTTGTACACCTGATGTCGATTGGTATCGGTGATGAATAATAAATCTTCTTTCCCATTGTGTTGCACGGTTAAGCCATGTGCCCCAGGAAATTCAGTCCCCCAGCTTTCTAATAAACGACCACTCTTATTATAGACAATGACATTGTTTTTTGTTTCATTGGTCAATAACAGAATTCGACCCTTACCATCTTGAATCATTTCATGACAATCATTCACCGGTGTTTGGTCGGGATTCAAACTGCCCCAGTTGGTATTCAATTGATAAGTCATTCCATTTTGACCATAGACTTGGCCCTGCACCGGACGCATTAAATTTTTTGTAATCAATAGCCCTGCAGTAGAAACAAGGGTGTTTTTTATAAAGGCAGCTCTTTTCATAAGGAATCGTTTTTTGAAAGCGTTCCCTAAGATAAGTTTTTTACTAAAAAAAACTGAGCCTCATTTAAAAAACACAGTGTTAATCCTCAGCCCCAGATTTCTCGGTTATTTTTATAAAAGCAGCTCTTTTGGGTGCTGGCACCACCGCATTTTCTCCTTTTAAACCCTTCCACAAGATTTCAGTGAATTCATGGTCGTTGTTGCTGTCTTCTTTCTTGAAATTTAAACGCTCACTTTTTCTTTGCATGGCCGTATGGGCTGTATTTTTTTCATTGATGTCAAATTGCAATGACTTAGTAGTGAAGCCTTTAGCATTTGGTGTTTGATCAAAACATCTCCAAAGTGGCGTGGCTGCTGCATCGTACTGGCTCATGGGAGGCATGCCTAAAATTAATTCGATGGTTCTTAAAATAGAACTGGTAGAATACATTGTATGATCAATAAAATTGCGTTTTACAAATCCACCTGCAAGAAAAGCAGGGCTACGATGTGCATCCACGTGATCCGGACCATCTTGTGCATCATCTTCTACCACAAACACCACAGATTCCTTCCAAATAGGGCTCTTACTTAAATAATCCACCAACATACCCACGGCTAAATCGTTGTCAGCCACATGCGCATAAGGAGAAGGTCTACCTAAACTCATGCCCTCAGTATGATCGTTGATAATTCTTAAAGTATTCAATTGAGGCACTGCATTAATGGCTAATAAAGAATCAAAATCACGTTTCCATTGACCCACCCTAGTGGTGTCTCTTACGGATTGATCCCAGCTAGTATAGTAAGGACAAAAATGATTTTTTAATACAGGCAAATTGGGTTTGTAATCATCTGCAAATTCTCCATAAGTTCTATAGGACACACCTGCTCTTTTTGCGAAGTCCCAAATAAATCCATTTTTATTATTAGCAATCGCGCGGGTCCCTTCAGCATCATAAGTACCTCCACGACCACCATAACTAGTGACCCAATTTTTTTCTAAATAATCATTGGCATAAGCACCTAATGACCAATTATGTCCATCCGCACTTACTTCGCCATCCACGTAAAAATTATCTAACAAAACAAATTCTTTAGCGAGTGCATGTAAATTGGGTGTATATTTTTCTCCAAATAAACACAAGCTTGCATCTCCATTGCCTTCTTTCATATCTCCTAAAACTTGATCGTAGGTTCTATTTTCTTTGACGATATAAAAAACATGTTTGATGGCAGAAGGGTCTCCCACTTTCTGTGGAATCACCGAACCTTTTTCTGCATGGGATAACAATTCATTGTTTTTTGAATAAGGGGTATTTTGATAAACGGCTTGTGCATATAAACTTAATTGTTTGTCGCTTGGCACATTGATGATGCTCAAACTACCCTTCATTAATCCGCCTATATATTGAACATCATCTACAGATTTCAATAATCCTTTTTGAACACTTAACTGTGCATTTTTTTTATAAGGATCTGGCCCCAAAGGATTGGCAAAAGAAGAAAATCCTTTACCATTGGTTACATATATTTTATTTCCAATGACTTTCACACAGGTAGGATACCAACCCACAGGTATAAAACCCTTGGAGATAGAAGCGCCTTTTTTACTAATATCAAAAACAGCCAAACAATTGTTGTCGGCATTGGCAATGTATAATTTTTTTTCATCCTCGCTTAGCGCAATACCGTTGGTGGCAGAACCAGTAGGCGCCTCCGGATACAGCGCACTGTTAAGGGTTTCAATGACTTTTTTATTTTTGATGTCTATAATTGAAACACTATTGTCTTCGCCATTGGCTAAATAAATTAGCTGTCCATTTTTTGAAATAGTAAAATCGTTGGGATGGGTCCCTGTTTTTATTTGATGCGTAATTTTTTGACTGCTTGTATTGTAGACTACTAATTTTTCTGCACCCCAAACACTGATATACAATTCTGATTGATCATTAGATAAAGCACAAGTATAGGCTTCTGCAGGGAGTAAAGTTTTTTTAATAATTTTTTTATTGGCTAAATTTATTTCATACAAACTACTATCGTCTTTGGTGACTACGTATAAAATATTTTTTTGATCATTGATGCAAATTCCAGCTGGAGAAATTTTATTGGGCCATTTTTTACCTAATTTGATAGAATCTACTAAAATTAATTTTTCATTTTTGAGGGCATACTTTAAAATCCAATTGTCATTGCCACCCGAAACGTATAAAGTTTTTTCATCTTTTGAAAAAGCAATACCCAACCAAGATTTATCAACCTGTATATTGTCAACAATTTTATTTTTACTTAGGTTAATTAATTGAATGCTTTGTTTTCCTTGACCATTATTAGTTATGGCCATATATTTTTTTGAAGCAGATACAGCCATGTTTAAAGGTAAATCACCTAAGGGTAAACTTTTTCCTGCAGGACTCAAGGACCATCCATTAGGCAACTTGATGGTGTTTTGTATTTCTATTTTTGTTTCCTGCGCATGACTGAAAACTCCAACAAATAATAAGTTTATTAATAATATATATTTTCTCATACTGTAAAAAATTTAAGCAGAACAAGTTATTGAATCTTGTTGGCTTGAAAATAATTAACTACAATTATTATGAGTGGTAACAAAGAATTAACCTTGTTCTAATTTGTTGGGGAAGGCACTATTTTAGTAAACTCAATTTTTTTCGTAGCATCTATTTTAAACCAAATAAAGGCACCTAAAAAAACAATGATGCCAATATAAAGTACGGGTAAATAATAGCCATAAGTAGTGGCCATATAACCAAAAAATACGGTGCTTAAATAGGCGCCTGCTAAACCGGCACTGTTCATCGAGCCTGAAATAGTGCCACTTTTATCTCCTCCGATGTCCATGGCCACTGCCCAGGCTACCGGAGCGGTCAAGTCCATAAAAGCCATGCCCATGCCTAAGGCAATGATGGCCGTTAGGTTGTCCTCCACCAAGGCAGCCCCTATAATACATAGACCAGAGACAAATAAGCCCACCATGGGTACGATCCTTCTTCCCCATTTCTTCCCCCAGCGCAAACAGGCTTTGTCACTGAGCCAACCGCCTGAAAAACAACCAATTGCAGCCAATAAATAGGGTATGGAAGAGGCCCAAATTAGCTGATCTTTAGGGATATGCCTGCCCTTTTCTAAGTAGGTATGAAACCAGCTTTGGAAAAAGTAGGCACCTACTGCATAACAAACATACATGCCTAGTAAAAACCATAAATTGGTCGACTTAAATCCAGTCCAAACCGATATTTTAGGGGCATTTTCTTTATTTACTGGCAAGTCACGGTTAGCTAAAATATAAGCCAACTCTTCTTTTGAAATAGACTTGCTTTGGGCGGGCTCTTCTTTATGCCAAAATAGCCAAAACAGGGTCCAAACTACGCCCACCGCACCCAAGACATAAAAGGAGGTTTGCCAATTGTATTTTTGTTGAATGGGGATGACCAAAAAAGGAGTGAGCGCTGCGCCTAAGCGAGAAGCCCCCCAAATGGTGGCTTGAGCGCGACCTCTTTCTAAGACCGGGAACCATTTAGAAAGTACAATGGAGGTATTGGGATAGGCACCCGCTTCGCCCATGCCAAATAAAAATCGAACACAAATCAGCATCATAAAACTGGAGGAAAAGCCCGTCATTATCGTAAAAAAAGACCACCATAAAACCACTCGAATTAAAATTCTTTTGCCCCCAAATTTATCGCCCAACCATCCTGTTGGAATTTCAAAAGCAGCATAAGCAATGGTAAACATACCAAGGATCCAACCCCATTGTACCGTTGATATATGCAATTCTTCCATAATACTTCCACTAGCACTAGAAAGTGCAATTCGGTCCAAGAAAGTGATCATGGAAAGCAGTGATAAAACGGTGAGTACTTGGTATCTTTTTTTTATCATATTTAAGAAATCTTATTGCAATATAATCATAATAGCAAAAAGGGCCGCAGGAGTTGATATTAACATTAAATCACTTATATTAGACATCTGAAATTTACTATGAAAAATCTCTAAGAAAAAAATGATTATGGGCAGTAGTATAAATATTTTTAGATTAATTGCTAAGCCCCTCTTAGCAACTCTATTACTGACTTCAATGCTTTTGATTTCTATCAAAGGGGATGCCCAAAAGCTATCCGATTTTATTTTTGAAACCTATTCCGTGAAAGAAGGGTTATCGCAAAGTTCTTCAAGGGTTATTTATCAAGATAAATTAGGCTATATATGGGTAGGAACGCAGTCGGGTATTAATCGTTTTGATGGATATGAATTTAAGCAGTACAATCACGACATTAAAAATTCACTATCACGCGCCAATGGGTGGATTCAAGAAATTAGAGAAGATGCACAAGGTAATTTATGGACATCAGATGTTTATGGTCACCTCTGTTTTTTAGATAGAAAAAAAGATGTTTGGAAAAATTATAGTATTCCAATTAGGGATTCGCTATTAAATAAAAATCCAAAATTACCAGGTTGGTTTGGTGCAATTAATAAGATGTATGTAGATGAAACTAAACAAGAAATATGGATGGCTACCTGGGGCATTGGTTTATTAAAATATGACATTACCACACAAAAATATACACCCTATTTAATACATCCTAAAGATTCAGTTACTTATGGCTTCCAGGAATTAATCACACAGATTAAAAGGTACCAAAACAAATTAATTCTAGGAACTAATATTGGCTTACAATATTTTGATATGGGTTCCAAAAAATTATCAAAAATTTTTAATTTTACAGATTCCATCTTTATTACTCAGCCAACTGATTTTCAAATTGTAGGCGATAAATTATATGCAGCAACTAAGTATGGTGCATTTATATATGATCTTAAAAACAATGAAAAAATAATTTTTGCTAATAAAAAAGGGGATGATCAAACGATTGCCGACAATGCAATAAATAGTATTTATTATAGTAAATCCAGTAATTATTTATGGCTCACTTTTTTGAATGCAGGTATTGATGTTATTAATTTAACTACTTCTAAAATAATTCATATCAATAATAAAGTTTCTAAGGACTATGGGATAGCCCAAACTAATTATACAACCATTATTGAAGATAAGGATAATAATATCTGGCTTAGTGGTGATCATTCCGATGGAGTTACTAAATATGATCCAGGAAAAAGAAAATTTGGTGTGTATAAAAAAGATTTTCCTAGTGATTTTAATCTAGGGTTTTCTATGACATGGGGTATAATGCTAGATAGCAAAAATCATCTTTGGGTGGGTCAATCCGAGCACAATAGTGGCATTTATGAGTTAGACAGAGTCAATAAAAAGAAAACCTTTTATTTAAAAAATGAACACTTAAATTATGTAAGAAGATGGGACTTTGCAGAGGATGCTTTTGGTACTATTTTTACTTTTAACAATTCACCTAATGGGACTGAACTACATCTAAAAAAAGCAGGTAAACAAAATTTTGAATCCATTGGCTTGCTTAACAAAATAGTACCCGATGGGGGAGGCTATGGCTGGAATACATTTTTAACCAATAAGCGTCAATTAGTGCTGGCGGGCAATAAACCACTTATCCTATCAGATTCTAATGGGAAGCAAAGCTTTCTATTTTTACCATTACCTAAAGAATTATCCAAAGGGATTTATAGTGTTAATCGAAAAACTAAATCTGAATTATACATTCAAAATAACGATGGCATATTTGAGTGGGATGAAATCACCAACAAGGTCAACTGCTTAACTAAAAATATTAAAAATTTCAATGCGCCTGAGGATAGTAGAACTCTTTCATTTGCAGTGATTGATAATAAATATATTTTTATTGCTACCTATGGAAATGGAATCATGAAACTTGATTTAGAAAAGAATACTAAAACATTTTTAACCAAGCCAGATGGCATTCCCAATTTAGACTTATATGACATGTTTTTAGGAAGAGATAAAAATTTGTGGATCTCTTCTAACTATAGTTTAATACGATACAATCCTTATACCAATAAATTTAGAAGCTTTGGACCATCTGAGGGGGTGCAAGATTTTGAATTTAATGCGCATACTTCTTTTAAATCCCAAAGTGGTGAATTATTCTTTGGTGGTATTAAGGGCTTGAATTACTTTTTCCCAGATTCTGTAAAAGACAATGCGAAGGCGCCAGTAGTAATTATTCAAAAAATGACCAAAAAGGATAGTGTTGTTTACGTTGAATCGGTCCATTCAAAAGAAGAATATACTATTCAGTATAATGAAAATAATTTGTCTTTTGATTTTGTAGCATTTAATTTTAGAGATGCCTTGCATAATAAATATGCTTATAAAATGGAAGGCCATGATGAGAATTGGATTAATGTTGGTTCAAGACGTTTTGCCAGCTATAATAATTTACATGAAGGCACTTATATTTTTAAGGTAAAAGCCGCCAACAATGATGGTATTTGGAATGAAGAGGGAGCTAGCATGGTGATACATATATTACCACCCCCTTGGAGAACCTGGTGGGCTTATTTAATTTATTTGTTATTGGCAGGAAGTTTTATTCATTTTTTTAGCAAGTTTAGAGAAAAGCAACAATTTAAAAAATTAGAAAATGAACGTAAAAATTCTGAGCTAGCCGCTGCCAAGGATTTACAAGAAAGATTATTGCCTAAGACTTTGCCCGTTATAAAGGATTTAGACATCGCAGGGTATTTAAGAACTTCTACTGAAGTGGGCGGTGACTATTATGACTTCTTTGAACAAAAGGATGGTTCATTGTATGCAATCTGTGGTGATGCAACTGGGCATGGCACACCAAGTGGCATGCTGGTTTCAATCACTAAAGCAGGTCTAATTGGTTTACCACCAATGGAACCAAAGGATATGCTACATGAATTAAATAGAGTGGTTAAAAAAGTAGACCTTGGTATTTTAAGAATGAGTTTGAATATTGCACATATCAAGGGCAATCAACTTACTTTAAGTTCTGCAGGCATGCCTCTTACTTTAAGTTCTGCAGGCATGCCTCCTTATTTTGTATATCGAGCAAATTCCAATAGTACCGAAGAAATTCAATTGTCAGGTGTTCCATTGGGTAGCTTTAACAATGTTCACTATGATCAAACTAGTACCAGCTTTAATGTAGGAGATATTTTGATCATAATTTCTGATGGATTACCAGAAGCACCTAATTTAGAGGGGGAATTATTTGATTATTTGAAACTTCAGAATTTAATTTCAAATTATGGTAATTTTAGTGCTGATGAAATTATTAAACAATTAATGGTAGAAGCAGACCAATGGTTAGCAGGCAAACACAATCCAGATGACATCACTTTAGTCGTGATCAAACATAAATAAGTATTTAGTATAAAACAATCAATATGAAAAAACCAACAGTAGAACTCAAGTTGCCCATCCTCCCAAATATGGAGTTGATTGCAACACAAACTGCCGAAGTTATTGCCAGGCACATGAATTTAACCGATGAGCAAAGCGGCGAAATTAGTATGGCTTTAATTGAAGCTTGTATCAATGCTTTTGAGCATTCAAAAACAGACAGTAATGTTTTTATTCATTTCTTAATTGAAGAAGATTCTTTGATTATGAAAGTAATAGATCAGGGTATAGGATTTGATAAAACAAAAGTTGAAATCCCAAAGATTGAAAATAAGATGGGGAAGGAGGAACGCAAAAGGGGCTGGGGATTACAATTGATCCAAGAATTAATGGATTCAGTTGAATTTGAATCCAATAGCGATGGTACCACTGTGACCATGAAGAAAAATATCAAACACTAAAATTTAAAACAAAAAATAATGAGCTCATTTATCAAAAGCACAAAAGAAGCAAACCAAATTGTCATCATTGAAACAGATGGCTATTTAAACAACGAAGGTGGCGAAGCGATATCAGCAATTTGCTATGAAAAAATAAAAGCTGGCCAACATAAGTTTTTAATTAATATGGCGGGCACCAAGGTGGTTAACAGTATTGGTGTTTCTATCTTAATTGAAATCATCGAAAAATTACAAGAAGTGAATGGCAAAATTGGTTATTATAATTTAGCTCCCATTGTTGCTAAAACCTTTAATATCATGGGACTTACTAAATATTCAACTGTATTTGCTACAGAAGAAGAAGCAGTAGGCGCATTGTAATGAATAAGCAGTTTAATATAAACGAATTACAGCTTAAGTACCTTGAATTAGAAACATTATTAGACATTACCAATGAGTTGAACTCATTTGAAAACGTCTCTGTTTTATTACAAGAAATACTTATTAAATCCTGTGCAGTTTTAAACGCGTCTTCGGGTTTGATATTAATGCAGAATAATAATTCTGACTTATTTCAAATTGAAGCCGAATTTAATATCGATGTAGAGGCATTGAAGGGTATTATCTTTAATAAAAAGAAAGGCTTCTTTAATGAAGTCAATCAAAATAGAAAGCCATTAAATATTCAGATCGCGAATGATAATTTTTTAGCTAGAACCAATTGCACTTATGGCTTAATTGCACCCTTGTTAGATAAAAAGGATTTAGTGGGTGTGATTGTTTTGTTTGACAAAGAATCAAGAGCGGGTATTTCTCCTTTTGATGATTCGGATACCAATATGCTTTCTGCCATTGCTTCTCAGGCAGGGGTAGCCTATAACAATATCAAATTAATGGAAAATATCAAAGAAGCTAAAACCTTCAATGATAACATTATGCAATCCATTGTGACAGGCGTGTTTACGACCAATTTAATGGGAGAAATTAGTCATGTGAATCGTGCAGCCGCAGCCATTATTAATTTAGAAAGAGAAATGGTGATTGGCAATCATTATGACTATGTTTTTGAATCCAATGAAATCATCAATCAACTAATTTCAAAATGTGAGGAAGTTTTAGCCACTATTTCAGAAACTCAAATTCAAATTGATTGCAATGGCAAATCCACTTCGGTCAATATTTCTGTATCACCCCTGTTGAACGATTTAAATGAACCCATTGGATCGGTGGTAGCCATGGAAGATTTATCCAATTTAGATAAATTAAAATCTACATTTAAAAAATATGTTTCCAAACAAATTGTGGATCAGTTATTGGAAAATGAGGAGATGTTAAACTTAGGTGGCCAAGAACAAGAAGCCACCATTTTATTTTCTGACATTAGGGGATTTACTTCCATGTCGGAAACTATGTCTCCCACGGATGTCGTAGAAACTTTAAATGATTATTTTAATTTAATGATTGAAATAATTTTTAAATACAATGGTACTTTAGACAAAATTATTGGGGATGCCTTAATGGTGATTTATGGCGCGCCTAATTCCACAGACAAAGACACAGAGAATGCGGTGCTTACGGCCATTGAAATGCAGGAAAAATTAATAGAATTCAATCAATTAAGAATTATCAATTCTAAACTACCCATCACTATTGGCATTGGCATCAATAGAGGGAAAGTAATTAGCGGAAATATTGGTTCTAGACAACAAATGAACTTTACGGTGATTGGCGATTCTGTGAATTTGGCTTCGCGTTTGTGTTCTGTAGCGGCTTCAGATGAAATTATTGTGTCTGACGCTGTTTGGAAACAAGTAAAAGACAATAAGTTGTTCAAAGGGAAAAAACTAAGTCCTGTTAAAGTGAAAGGCAAGGTAAAGCCTATTCAAATTAAAGAGATTTTGTACCATCGACCTGCCTTTCATTACGAGCAAGCCTTTGAAAAAATTGAAGCCTTTTTAATTACGCATTTACCAACTAAATATACTTATCATACGATTCATCATATCAGAGATGTAGTAGAACAGGCCGAAAAAATTGCAAAAAAAGAAAAAATGTCCAAAGCAGAATGTCCAAAGCAGAAATAGAGGACATCAAATTGGCTGCTTGGTTACACGATGTTGGGTATATCTGGGAGCCCACCAGACATGAGGCCAGAGGGGCAGAATATGCCACCACTGTATTAACGGCCTTAAACTTCCCCAAAGCAAAAATTAATAAAATAACAGGGATAATTTTGGCGACCAAAATTCCACAATCCCCTAAAAATAAATACGAAGAAATTGTTTGTGATGCCGACTTAGATTATTTAGGCAGAGCAGATTATATCGAAAACAGCAACCGCTTATTACAAGAAATACAATTGAACAAAAAAATTACCGAACTAGAATGGCTTACCATTCAAGATAAATTTTTAAGAGCCCATCATTATTTTACTGGAAATTCTATACATACTAGAGAATCAAAAAAACAAGAAAGATTAAAATTGATTCAAGAACAAATTAAAACAATAAAAAATGGCACAAGCAGGGCATAGTGCAAATAAGACACATTTTCAATTAGACCGCATCTCTTTTTTTACAGATGGTGTTTTTGCCATCGCCATTACTTTATTAGTCATTGAATTTAAGGTACCGGTCCTAGAACACGCTACAGATGAGGCTTTATGGGCTTCTTTAAAAGAAATGGCCTGGAAATTATTGGGATTTGTCATTAGTTTTTGCATTGTGGGTTATTACTGGTCGGTACACCACCGTATTTTTGGTTATGTAGAAAAATACACCAGTCGATTATTGTGGTTAAACTTATCTTTTTTATTTTCAGTGGTATTGCTTCCTTTTACTTCAGGCTTGTTGGGAGAATACGCATCAGAATCAGAATTGCATTTACCTTATGCAGTGTATGTGATTAATATTTGTTTAACTGCTTTTATGAACGCGCTGTTGTGGTTTTATTTAAGTAATCATAATCTAGATTTATTAACCCATAAAATATCAAAAGATAGAATATTATTAGGTTTTTACTTCACCTTGGTGGTGCCAGTGATATTTTTAATATCCTTAGGCTTGGTCTTTGTTAATCCCACCATTGGCCGCTTGGTACCCTTATTTATTCCTCTTGTATTGAAATACGGCTTGAATGGCTTAAGTGCTAGAGCCACTGTTACAGAAGAACTTCCTAAGGAAGCACATTAAAATAATTTTTGAAAATTCAACAAATAGATGGTTATGAAAAAATATTTATTGGTACTGGGATTTTTTATTGCCGGAATGAACCAGGTGAATGCACAGTATTATGATAATTTGAATTTCAATATTAATGATTCTTTAAAATTAGTTGCATCCACCAACTCTGCTGCAAAAAAAATAGATATTTTAATGAATATTGGATACAGGTATGAGTGGTCAATGGGCGATACGGCAGTTGTATATTTTAAACAAGCAGAAAAAATTGCACAAGATAGCAAAGACGATCTTGCTTTATTATTAGCCTATTATAATATATCTGAAACTTATAGCCAAACTATTGGCAACTATCCACTTGCTTTACATTATGCTACAGAAGGTCTTAAATTAGGGAATAGAGCTAATTTAAGTGAAAGCCAAATGAGAGGTATTTATTTTGTATTGTCTTTAAGCTATTCCTATTTAAACAACAAGGATTTAGGTTTAAAGTATTTAATCAAATCATTTCCATACAGCAATAGACAAAAAAGAACAAATGACAATTATAATGCAGGTGTGAATTCAACCATTGTTGGGACAACGTCAAAAGTGTATTATATCTTAGAAATGTATGACACGGCTTTTTTTTATAATTCTTATATAATTAATTTTTACAATCAAAAACCTTATGAACAAAGATGGAGCGGAGGTTATGTAGTTCAAGGAGATATTTACCGTGCACAAAAAAAATATGATTCTGCAATTATCAATTATAAATTATCCATCCCTCTTGCATTTATAAGTTCTTTGTATAAGGATTATTTAGAGGCAGCTTCTGGTTTAACGAGTGCCTATGCTGCATTACATCAAGTGGATTCAGCCATCTATTATGGAACTCAAGTAGTCACCTATTCTTCCAAATTTACATTTACGGAAGGCTTGTTAAATGCCTATAAGGTATTGTACCAAATGTATAAAATTAAAAACAATCAGGATAGCGCCTTTAAATATTTAGAAAAATCTCAAGAATTAGGTGAGCAGTTATACAATTCATTAAAAATTAATGAAGCACAAAATATTGCATTAGGTGAACAAACTAAGGCAATAGAATTAGCTGAACAAAAAGAGGCCCAACAAAAAAAATTAATCTTTACCGCAATTGGTTTAATGCTTTTTGCTGTAGGTATTTATCTAAATGGCAAGAGAAAACAAAGAGAACGTTTGCGTCAAATTGAAGAAGACCGCAAAAACAATGAATTAGCTGCTGCTAGAGATTTACAACAAAGCATGCTGCCCAAAGAAAATCCAAAACGACCCGATTTAGACATTGCTACTTTTATTAGATCTTCTACAGAAGTGGGTGGTGATTATTATGATTTCTTCCCTCAGCCTGATGGGGTTATTTTTAGTGTTTGCGGAGATGCCACTGGCCATGGTGTTACTTCGGGTATGATGGTATCGGTAACCAAGGCAGGTTTAAATGGTATTAGCCCAGTGAAACCTAACAAAATATTACAAAGGTTAAATGGCGTAGTAAAACGTATCGATTTGGGCACTTTAAGAATGAGTTTGAATATTGCTGAAATCACCAGTGACGAAGTGTTCTTAAGTTCTGCGGCCATGCCACCGATCTATTTATACAAGGCCAGCACGAAACAAGTAGAAGAGTTCATGAACAATGGCCTGCCACTAGGGGGCTTAAGAGAAGAAGAGTTTATTTTAGAAAACAGAAAATTTGAAGTGGGGGATGTATTAGTGCAATTGTCTGATGGCTTGCCAGAAGCTCCCAACTTAGCAGGCGAGATGTACGACTATGAAAGACTAAGCAGTTTAATCCAATCAAGCTGTCATTTAACTGCACAAGAAATTATTGATGTTTTAATTAAATCGGTGGATGAGTGGATGCAAGGTAAGCGCAACCCAGATGATATTACCTTGGTAGTAACTAAGAAAAAATAAAATTTATAAATATTAATAGAACACTATGAAAAAATTATTTTTTGCTTTTATCTTTTTGACCTCAACAGCTAAGATATATGCTGGTAATAATGATAAAATTAATTTGCAAGATTCTTTAAAAAAGATTGAGCAAACGAATGATATTTTAACCAAGGTTAATACTTATTTTAATATAGGACTCTATTATACTTATTATAAAGGCGATTCTTCGGTATATTATTACAACAAAGCAGAAAAATTATGTTTAGACAATAAGTTAACAGATCCTTTAGCAAGAATTTATTTTTATTTAAGTAATGTAATGAAAGTAGTCATTGGAAATTATCCTGCTTCATTGCATTATGCCATGGAAAATTTGAAGTATGTAAATTTATTAGTTGCTAATGGTGGAGTCAATACAGAAGCTGAAAAACTAGAATCTAGAGTGTGGGGAAATTATAATGTTGCAATGACTTATGCTTTTTTAGGAAACAAAAAAAAGGCTCTAGAATATTTTAATAAAGTAGTAAATAATCAATCTTTTAATGAATTTAACAAAGAGTTGGAATTTAAAAAAGTTTCTTTACTAAAAAGAACTATGATGAATGGTGTAATTTCTCAATTTTTTGTTTTAATCAATGAAGATGATACAGCAATTGTATATAATGAATATTCTAGAAAATTAAATCAACAACTACCTTCAAATACACAACTTGGCTATGCCTATGTTATCTATGGTGATATTTTAACCCATCAGAAAAAGTATCAAGAAGCAATTAAAAATTACCAAATTGATATCCCCTTTGCTATTAAAGATAATTTTTATAAAGATATTTTAGAAGCCAATCAAGGTATTGCAAATAATTACTATAATTTAAAACAATACGATTCGAGTATTTTATATGCGAACAAGGTTATTAAAATGTCTTCAGAAATTACCTTCAATGAAGGCTTATTGAAAACTAATTTGTTATTGTATAATTTATATAAAATAAAAGGTAAGGGAGACAGTGCATTAAAATATTTAGAAGCCACTGAAGTATTAAGAGATAAAATATTTAACAATACCAAGGCAAACGATGCACAAAACATGGCCATCAATGAAGAAGCTAAACAAAGAGAATTAGAAGAAGAAAAAGCTAAGCAAAGAAAAATCTTAATCATTACTGCCATTGGTTTAATGCTTTTTGCCGTTGGTATTTATCTAAATGGCAAGAGAAAACAAAGAGAACGTTTGCGTCAAATAGAGGAAGACCGAAAGAACAATGAACTCGCCGCTGCGCGCGATTTACAACAAAGTATGTTGCCTAAAGAAAATCCAAAAAGAGCAGATTTAGATATTGCCACTTTTATACGTTCTTCCACAGAAGTGGGTGGCGACTATTATGATTTCTTCCCTCAGCCTGATGGGGTTATTTTTAGTGTTTGTGGAGATGCTACCGGACACGGGGTTACTTCGGGTATGATGGTATCGGTAACCAAGGCGGGTTTAAATGGGATTAGCCCAGTGAAACCTAATAAAATATTACAAAGGTTAAATGGCGTAGTAAAACGTATCGATTTAGGTACTTTAAGGATGAGCTTGAACATTGCAGAAATCACTAGTGACGAAGTATTCTTAAGCTCTGCCGCCATGCCGCCTATTTATTTATACAAGTCTGCCACTAAACAGGTAGAAGAGTTCATGAACAATGGCTTACCATTAGGCGGACTAAGAGATGAGGATTTTGTTTTAGAAAACAGAAAATTTGAAGCAGGTGATGTACTAGTGCAATTATCAGACGGCTTGCCAGAAGCACCCAATTTAGCAGGAGAGATGTATGACTATGAAAGACTAAGAAGCTTAATTCAAAATTCTTGTCATTTATCTGCACAAGAAATTATCGATGTATTAATAAAATCGGTGGATGAGTGGATGCAAGGCAAACGCAATCCAGATGATATTACCTTGGTGGTGACTAAGAAAAAATAAATCTAAAAAAAGGCGCATTATGAAAAAATATTTATTGGTATTGGGAATCTTTTTTATTGGTAATAATACTATCAATGCTCAATTTTATTCTGATTTAAATTTTAATATTAATGACTCATTAAAATTAGTAGCATCTACCAATTCAAATTATAAAAAAGTAGATATTTTAATAAATATAGGATGGAGATATATATATTCTAATGGAGATACTGCAATTAAATATTTTAAAATAGCAGAAGAAATTGCTTTTAAAAGTAAAGAGGAATTACAATTGCGTAGAGTTTATAATAATATTGCTGCAGCTTATAATCAAACCATTGGTAATTACCCACTTGGATTACATTATGGAACTGAAGCACTAAAATTGGGAAATAAACTTAATCTCTCTGATAGTTTGATGAGAAATACCTATTTCCATTTAGGACAATGCTATGCCTACTTACATAACAAGGATTTAGCACTAAAGTATTTAATACTAGCAACGCCATATAACACGCGATTTATAAAAAATAATGGCACCCTACCTAAGGTTTATTATATTTTAGAAATGTATGATACCGCCTATTTTTATAACATGAGAATTATTAATATCCAAAATAAATTACCTTATGAAAAAAGATGGAGTGGGGGTTATGTAGTTCAAGGGGACATTTATCGTGCACAAAAAAAATATGACTCAGCTATCATTAATTATAAGTTATCTATTCCACTTTCTTTCATAAGCTCTTTGTATAAGGATTATTTAGAAGCTACTTCTGGTTTAACTAGTACTTATGCAGCAATGAATCAAGTTGATTCGGCAATATATTATGGTAATCAAGTGGTCACTTATTCTGCAAAATTTACCTTCACAGAAGGCTTATTAAATGCTTACAAGGTCTTATACCAAATGTATAAAGTAAAAAATAAAATAGATAGTTCTTACAAATATTTAGAAAAATCTCAACAACTTAGTGAACAGTTATACAATGCTTCAAAAACCAATGAAGCACAAAATATTGCAATGGGCGAAGTTACCAAAGCAAAAGAATTGCAGGAACAGAAAGAAGAGCAACAGAAAAAATTAATTATTACTGCTATTTGCTTACTTCTTTTTGCTGTTGGAGTTTATTTAAATGGCAAGAGAAAACAAAGAGAACGTTTGCGTCAAATTGAAGAAGACCGTAAAAACAATGAACTCGCCGCTGCGCGTGACTTACAACAAAGTATGTTGCCTAAAGAAAATCCAAAAAGAGCAGATTTAGATATTGCCACTTTTATACGTTCTTCCACAGAAGTGGGCGGCGACTATTATGATTTCTTCCCTCAACCTGATGGGGTTATTTTTAGTGTTTGCGGAGATGCCACTGGCCATGGGGTTACTTCGGGTATGATGGTATCGGTAACCAAGGCAGGTTTGAATGGCATTAGCCCAGTAAAACCTAATAAAATATTACAAAGGTTAAATGGCGTAGTAAAACGTATCGGCCTAGGTACCTTAAGAATGAGTTTGAACATTGCTGAAATCACTAGTGACGAAGTGTTCTTAAGTTCTGCGGCCATGCCACCGATCTATTTATACAAGGCCAGCACGAAACAAGTAGAAGAGTTCATGAACAATGGCCTGCCATTAGGCGGACTAAGAGATGAGGACTTTGTTTTAGAAAACAGAAAATTTGAAGCAGGGGATGTACTAGTGCAATTGTCTGATGGCTTGCCAGAAGCACCCAATTTAGCAGGAGAAATGTACGACTATGAAAGATTAAGTAGCTTAATTCAATCAAGCTGTCATTTAACTGCACAAGAAATTATTGATGTTTTAATAAAGTCGGTGGATGAGTGGATGCAAGGCAAACGCAACCCGGATGATATAACATTGGTGATAACAAAAAAGAAATAAATTTTAAAAAGAATTCTTATGAAAAAATATGTATTGATTTTGGTTCTAATTGTATTAGCAAGTCAAAATGCTTTTTCACAAGAAAAAAAGTATGATTTTGATTTTAAATTTGATAATAATTTTGTTAAAGATAGTACCAGCATTATTTTATCAATGGGAGAGACAAAAGACAAGTCTTACTATTTGTACAAATTAGGTAGCTTCTACTTTTTTTCTAATTCAGATAGTACTATTTATTATTTGAAATTAGCAGAAAAAATTGCACAATCTTTAAATTTTCAAGAAATCTTACCACAGCTTCACGCAGACCTAGCTAATTCCTATGGGATGATGAAAAGTAATCAGTCTATAGCCTTATATTATAATACATTAAGTAAACAAGAATTTGAAAATTTAAAAGTAAAGCAAGCATATCCTGATTTTAATATTATGATGAACTATGCAAGTATGGGGAGTGTCACGAAAACAAAAAAACTACTTGATAAAATTACACCAACAGTTTTAGCCGAAAGTTATAAAAGTGGAAATATGATTAGCTATGTGGGTATGGTTGGCCAAATTTACAATATTATCAATGAACAAGATTCAGCAATAAAATATAGTCAATTGGCATTAGAGTTCAATCAAACTTTACCAGTAAATAAAAGATGGGGCTATCCTTATTTTGTTTTAGCCCAAATTTATTTGCAGAAAAATGAATATCAAAAATCATTGAATTATATTTATAGTGGCACGAAATATATCATGGCTAATGGATTTGAAAAAGATATTACCCAAGTATATATCTGTGCAGCTAGAGCTCATTATGGACTCAAAAATATAGACAGTGCAATTTATTATTCTAAGCTTAGCTATAATTTAGGCAGTAAGATTTTTTATAACGATGGAATTTTAAATTCCAGCCAATTATTATTTACCATTTATAATGAACAAAATAAAATTGATAGCTCCTTCAAATATTTACAAATTTCATCTGCTTTGAAAGATACATTAGCTTCAAAAAATAAAGTAAATGATATTGACAATATTACACTCAATGAGTCTATTAGAGAGCAGGAAAAAGAAAATCAAGAGAAACAAAAAAACAGATTAATTATTGGCTTTACCTTATTCTTTATTATTGGTTTTTCTAGTTTTACTATTTATAATAAACAAAAGCAAAAGGAACGTGCGCGTAAAAGAGATGAGGAGCGCAAGAATAAAGAGCTGAAAGCGGCCAGGGATTTGCAATTAAGCATGTTACCTAAGAACACGCCACAAAGAACTGATTTAGATATTGCTAGTTTTATTAGATCTTCTACCGAAGTAGGAGGAGATTATTATGACTTTTTTGAACACAAAGGAACTGCACTTTATTCTATATGTGGGGATGCCACAGGTCATGGAGTGGCTTCTGGTATGATGGTTTCGGTTACCAAAGCGGGTTTAAATGGAATAGATGCCTTACCGGCTAATACCATCTTGCATAAATTAAACAATGTAGTTAAGAATATAGATTTAGGTACCTTAAGAATGAGCTTAAATATTGTTCAAATTAAGTCTACTGAATTTGAATTGAGCTCTGCGGCCATGCCTCCAGTATACCATTATGTGGCAGCCTCTAATAAGGTGGAAGAGATACTCATACAAGGCCTTCCATTGGGTGGTTTAAGAGAAGAGCATTTTGACAGCATTACGAGGAGCTTTAATGTAGGAGATATCATCATTCAATTGTCCGATGGCCTTCCTGAAGCGCCTAATTTAACGGGGGAAATGTATGATTATGAAAGATTAAGACTGCTCATTGAAAGCAATGGTAAAAAAACTGCCCAAGGTATGATTGATACATTGATGGCCTCTGTAGATGAATGGTTACAAGGCCAACACAATCCTGATGATATTACCTTGGTGGTGATTAAGAAGAAATAGTTGGAAAATATAGCCTTTCATTTTATTCTAAACCCTTAACCACAACCATTTGCGTTGCTAATGCTTCGTTTTCTAGTTAATGTTAATTATATATTGATATTTTTAATGTTCAATATATTAGGTTTACTATAAATTTTTATTAATTTAATGTCCTCAATGAAAACCTATAAAAGTATAACTGTTCTATGATCAAAAAATTAACCAAAAAAATTAGTCTTTTTATTTTTATAGCGTTGATTTCAAATAATGCTTTTGCTCAAAATGATTTTATAGGTAGGTGGTTATCTCCTAGTAAAAAAGGAATTGTAGAAACCTATATTCAAAATAATAAATTATACGGTAAGTTAGTTTGGGTGAAAACAGAAAGAAAGGATATTTACAATGCTGATAAAAATTTAAGAAATAGAGAAGTGAAAGGTATGGTGATGTTAAGTGATTTTACCTGGGAGGCACCACAGTGGGTAGAAGGTAAAATTTATGATCCAGAAGGAGGCTCTACCTATAGTAGTAAAATGTGGTTAAGTGAAGACAAGCAAACCCTAAACATTAGAGGGTATATAGGTTTCTCCTTATTGGGCAGAAACGAAAAATTTACTAGAAATAAATAATTTAAAAAATCCCCTTATGCCACAAGAAAAAAATGAGCTGTTTATTTTAATTAGTCAGCATGAACATTGTCTTGTTAAAAAAAATGCTAATAATGAACAACACGGTTTATTTGCGAATGC
>Ga0194037_1000585_pt1 | contig 28031 bp, 17 predicted proteins | sample JunL306m_MetaG_FD_148653 | JGI IMG/M metagenome (GOLD analysis project Ga0194037, IMG submission 148653) | Anoxic zone freshwater microbial communities from boreal shield lake in IISD Experimental Lakes Area, Ontario, Canada - Jun2016-L304-6m | ecosystem: Environmental > Aquatic > Freshwater >...
CACCATCTTTTTGAGTAAAATTTGGCATAAAAGTTCGCCATGATACCGATCCAGCAAAAATGTATTGGCTATTTTTAAGCCGTATCATTTCATACATATGACTAGAACTCAATTTGTTTTCAATATCAACATTCTGGCGCAACAATGGGGTACGTCCCATGCAGCTGCCACCATAGAGCATCTCTAAACCCTTATCTAACTTTTCAGCAAGAGGAATGCGAATGGTAATATTTTCTATAATAATTGAATTGATGCCTTTGTTAGTTAGGGAAATTGATAAATGATCAAAACCATCATTAGTTTTCTTCCAAATATTTTTAGTTTCAATTGGTTGGTTGGCTTTGACCTCAACAGTAACACCTTTCCAAAGTGCTGATTCAGCTGCTAATATTCTTAAGGATTGACAAACAATTAAAAAAATCAGTAGAATTTTTTTTGTATTTAGCATAATTTTAAATCTTTTTATTGATAATTTCAAACCTTAAAAAAAATTGCAAAATGAGATTTCCATTTTTCCTCTGAAATGTTATTTTAATTGATCAGTATTATTTTCTTTCCACTTCTATTAAATGAAAAATAAAGTCTTTGTTGCCGGTGTTAATTAAAGCAATATCTGAACCCCTTGGGCCACTCTTTTTCATAACCGCATCGGATACTGTAACATAATCTTCACGCCAAGTATTTGTACCATTGCCTTTGAATTTTTTGCCTGACTTTAAAGTCTTAGCTCCTACATCATAACAAAAATCCCAAGTACCTTTATTATTATCCAACCAAACAATTCTAAAAGTTAGGGTTTTTGCTTTCGTTGTTTTAAAAAAATCTTCGTGGAATTTAAAGAAGAGAGAATCTTTTCCTGTAGTATGTTCAAAGCCTCTTGCTGAAAGACCATATGGCATACCTTTTGGGCCAATATGCCACCACCCTACACTTGTTTGAACTTTATCAATTGGGTATAAATACAAATTATAATCATCATCTATACAATTCCAACCTACATCGTTATAACCAGTTCTATTACGACTTGCGAGAGAGCCTGCCAAACTTTTTTCTATATCTTCTACAACTGCACCGTGAGTTGCATATGTGGAACAAATTTTTTGTACTCTTTCAGTATTTTTTTTATTGGCAACACCATAAATATTTTCGGGAAATCTTATTTTGTCATCTGCATTTAATTGGTCTCTCATTGCGCAGAAAGCTACCGGTGAGCGTTCAGGATATTTATAACCGGCGTATTTATCAAAAATATCTAATGCCTTATACATTTTAGGATTTTCCAATACATTTTCAGGAATATTCCAAATATCCAAACCAGAATGTATAGCATATAAGGCACTCCAGTATAAATTTTGAAGTGTATCTTTAATAAACCATTTATGCGACCACATTGTTTCGCCTTCGCCACGGCTAAAAACTGGACGATTCAATATATTTTTATCGGTATCCCAAGGCTTAAAAAGAGTAGACTTAGCTTTTGAATCATTCATCCCATAAAAATGCGATGCCACTCCTTTTTTATTTACAAAACCAGGATATTCTTTTGCTCCCCAATCCATATCGTCGGTATGAATTAACAAGGGTATTTCTGGCAGTCCATTACTTTTATTAGCAAATGCATTAATGGTAAACTTTCTTATATAAGCTGTATAAGCGGGCCATTCAACTTCTTTGTCAACATTGTATTTAGGATCAACAGGATCCCCTTTATAGCAATACCCATCGCCAGTAGACCCTTCAACTACCTGATGAAATAAAATATATTTGAACAAACTATCTGGCAAACTCCTAAGATGATTAGCTATCTGGGTAATAATCCTCTCAGAATAATATTTATATTTTGGGTCTAATGGATAAGCATTGTAAGAGAAATTTTTGTCTGTTTTAAAGGTCATTATCTCAACCTTTGGAACACCATTTTCATACAACCAATCTGGTTCAGTTGGATTTAACCATATTAATGTAAACACATATTTTTTGTGAGCAGCCGCTTTCTTAATAACATCATCTAATAAATCCCAGTTTACAACGCCTTCCTTTGGCTCTAACTCATTCCAACCTACGACAATAGGAATACCACGCAATTTAGCATACGTTTCATTTGGAAGTATTTTTCCATTCCATTTGTTTGGCGTTCCACCCCAAGAGTACCAACACCAAACACCACAAGCATCTTTAGGAAATACACCGGGAATTTTTGTGTCTCTTTTTTGAGAGTAGCTTAATGTAAATAAGATTAAGCAGAAAACTAGTAAAACGTTCTTTTTCATATGTTATTTATGTCATTATACCAATTAATGCACTTTTAAATTAGACTATAAAAAAGTTACATTTATCAACCACATACTTTTATAATGGTTGTAATGGGTTTTATACATTCATCGTTTGTGAAATTCACAACTTGTCCTTTTATAACACTTATGCTAAATATTATTAGGACAAAAAAGAGTCGATAATTTAGATTCATCATCATCATTAAAATCTTTAGCTTTCTTTTCAAAATTCTAATTATTCATTTTTATTCTTTTTTACTTTATCCCCTTTTTTATCTTTTTTTTGTATGTCGCCCTCATCGGCATTTTCGCCTTTTCCATATTTAGTTCCTTTATTATGACCAGAAAAAGCATGATTCTCGTCTTGTGGAAGTAGTGCAGGAACATCTTTTTCACCACGTTTTACTTCTACAATACTAAAAATATCGTCTTTATCATCTGTATTAATAAGTGCTAAGTCAGAGCCTTTAATGCCACCATAGCGAAATACAGCATCTTTAATTGTTACGGCTTCATGATGCCATTTTTTGTCGCCTTTTCCTGTAATATTAATCGCTGTTTTCATGGTTTTAGCCCCTGCATCATAATCTAGCTTCCATTTTGAGCCCTCGACACCATCATACCAAACAACATTTATGGACATTACTTTAGGTTTTGCATCTTGTGAAAAGCCTTCATGTAGTTTAAAATACATAGCATCTTTTCCTGAAACATGTTCAAATCCACGTGCAAATCTGTCATAGATAGATGATCTAGGCGTTAATGGTCCATTCACTCGCCATATTGGGATACACGTTTCATCAGGATTAATTTGATATAGTAATCGAGAGTAATTGTCTGACCAAATTTTCCAACCTGCATCGTTAAACCCTGCTTGATTGCCACGCTGTTTAACTTGTCCCATAGTAAGTGCACTCTTATCATCTATTGCAGCACCATATTTTGCAAAAGCGGCAGTAATTTTCTCTGCACGTTCTATATTTTTTTGTGATGCCAATCCAAACTCAGCTTCAGGATATACTACCTTATCTGAATAATCTAGTCCTTTATGAAGGGCACAAAAAGCATTGTTAGCAGTTTTAGGATAAATTTGACCTGCATATTTATCGAAAAAGAAGAAAGAGTAATCAAAACCTTCCTCTTTACTTGCTTCCATAGCACCTGAACTTACATCCCAAATACTTTGGCCTAAATTCAACGCATTTATGGCCGCCCAATAAAAATTAAGTTGAACGTTTAGCTGAAATACGGGTCGTTGCCATGATTGATCCATTTCTGAACGAGCAAAAAATTTTAGTCCTTTTGGGTCAATCAAGTATTTCTGCCAAGTGTTTACAATGGTTTTTTCGTCGGCAAAATGACTTCCACGTGAAAGTGCTCCTGCCTTAATGCCAAGCACACCTCTAATATTTTTAGTTACCCAATCCCACTGTTGCTGATATTTACGATCTTTACCACCGTCTTCATCAGCTGAAATTGAACCAAAAAGTAGACTTATTTTTGGTTCAATTTGATCAAAGAGTTTGGCATATAAAGCAAAGCATTCTGTACGGAAGTTCTGCCAATCTGCACCTTCTTTTGGCAAGTCGTAATTTTTATCATTCGATTCACCTTTATAAGGAGTTTCATCACCAGTACAGCCTGTTTTAACTTGTATAAAAGCTATTTTCGCTTGCTTTTCAATGGGGTAACTGTGTATGTGTTTGGCTGCTTCTGTTATAAAACGGGTATATAATTTTTTATAAATTGGTGAAAGATAATATGGATAATATGGAAATTTATCGTGCATTTGGTCATTTGTTGTAACTTTTGGCACACCTTCTTCATACACCCAATCTGGTGTTTTTGGACCTGCTTCAAATGAAAGATAGACTGACATTTTGTTTTTGTAGGCTTTTTCAACAGCTACATCCATAGAACTCCAATCATAAACCCCTGATTTTTTTTCTATATTATCCCAAGGGCAATCGCTTGAAGCACCTCTTATAAATGGATAGGTTTTAAGATTATGCTCAAAACCTCTATCCCACACACCATATGAACTAACCAGTGGGCCAGATTGAGCAAATGTAAAATTGGAAATACCGATTAAGGTTATGAAAATAATTTTTGTTGCAAAAACAGCGCAAATTCTTCCTTTAATATTTATTATTCTATTCATTTTAATAATGGTTTTCAGACTTTAAATGTTATTGATGGTTTAAACTGAAAAATTCATTTCTAATAAATAGAAAGTAATTTTCAGCTTTAATATAATTTACTGACTATTAATCATCTTTAGGCTCTTTTGGTGCTTTGCCTATCCAAGCTTCGCCTGTACAATCCTTCCACCAAGCTAGCCACTGTGCTTCCATTTTTTTAGCAATGTCAGGCTGTTTAGTTATTAAATTGTTCGTCTCGGTTCTATCTGAAGCTAAGTCATAAAGTTCCCAAGTTGCACCTAATCTTACAAGTTTCCATTGCCCTTCTCTTATCGCGGCACCTTTACCAAATTGATAAAACAATGGGTTCTTACGAGATAGCTGCTCGCCTTTTAATGCTGGCAAAAGACTTACACCATCTATAGGACGAATTTTTGCCTCCTTCGATTCACCAGGAAAATTTGCTCCAGTAACAGACAATATAGTAGGCATAATATCAACAAGATGAGCAAGTGAATTATTCCAACCTATTTGTGGCTTAAGTCCGATTGGCCAATTAATAATAAGTGGTGTAGAAATTCCACCTTCGTGACTGGTAGTTTTCCATTTTTTTAATGGTGTGTTACTTACCGATGCCCAGTTTTGACCATAACTTGGATAGCTAGCTACACTACCTAAAGGTGCTTTGATATCTTCTTTATCAACTTTTGGATCTGTGGCACAAGCACCATTATCTGAAAGGAAAAAAACTAGGGTATTCTTTAGTTTGCCTTGTTCTTCTAATCGCTTTAGCAAACGGCCAATATTTTGATCTAACCGATCGACCATTGCTGCATACACCTCCATACGTGTAGCTTCTAGTTTTCGTTCTTCGTCAGAAAGACTCTCCCATTTAGGTTTTGTCTCCCCTATTTCCATTGGTGGCAGTGGTGATATTTTAGGGTCAACTAGTCCAAGTTCAACTTGACGTTTGTATCTAGCTTGTCGCACAGCTTCGTAACCACCATCATAAACGCCTTTATATTTTGCAATATCTTCAGGCCAAGCATGCAATGGCCAGTGAGGTGCAGTGTAAGCCATATAGAGAAAGAAAGGTTTGTCGTCTATTTTATAGTCATCAAGCCAAGTAAGTGCACGATTTGTGAATGCATCTGTGTCGTAAAACGTTGAATCCTGAGGGATATAATTGGTATTTTCTGGAATGTCTTTTTCATCAACAGACCATCTATTACTAGCAATTTTATAAGCAGGTATTGGTTGTCCAAGTGCAGCATTAAAACCAGGATTAAAATGGTTTTCACAACCACCAATCATTCCATAATAGTGGTCAAAACCTCGAGTCACAGGATTAAATTTTGCATGTTGCTTGCCTGACCAAAAGGTATGGTAACCAGCAGGACGAAGCACTTCGCCTATGGTAGCAGTATTTCCAAAATCAGCATTGGTTCGCTGATAATAAACGCCCGTTAATAAAGAAGCTCTTGTGGGAAAACATTTGGAGGTGTTGTACATCTGTGAAAACTTAACCCCACCAGCGGCAAGTCTATCAATGTTTGGTGTGTGAATTTCACCTCCGTAACACCCAATGTCAGAATACCCCATGTCATCTGCTAAAATAATCAGAATGTTAGGTTTGTTTAATGTCTTTTTAACTTGTGCAAAAGTTGCTACTGGTAAAGCAATCATTACCATAATAATAGCAGCAATTAGTTTTTGTTTATCCATTCCATTTATTTTTAATGATTCCTTTTTTTGATGGTTTATAATTATTTTTTTAAATCAAATTCTAAAGTTTTACCAATCAGAAATTCTATTCAATCTTCAATAATATTTTACCTGTATGTGCAGGCATTGATACTTGACTAACTTCTTTATTTATTGTTGGATCTACATATCCTTTGGGCACGCTGATAAACGAATCATCAACATCTGCAGGATTAACAAGCACAATAGCTTTTGACCATTTTCTGATATAAGTGTTTTTGCCAGTAAATAGCATCTTTTCAAGCTCATCAAACCTTACTCTTTCAATAGGATCACCCAAATCGTAGAATAAATATTCGGGAAGATTCAGTGTTCTAACCCCTTTATTATCTACCCAATGAAGTGGAATTGGGCAAACAATTCCAGCATCTTTCTCATAGCCAAGAAGAGTGGAGCAATAGTCAAAAAATTGGTACCTATTTGATTCTTCATTTTTAGTCATTGGTAGATAAGCATAACGCACATTTTTCAACCAGGGCCAAACTGGATATTTGTTCTGACTACCATGAATAAGTGTAGCAAGGTTAGTTTTCCAGATGTATATTTTTTGCCATTCAGTAATCTGGTAAAAACTAAATGCAGCTTCAAGCACAACTCCATTAATTGGGACTGGCTTCTGAGTAGTTGAACTCACGAGCTTAATTCCACCACCACCTTTTTCAAAATATTTACCAGCACCATTATTATTCGCTACAATTTGAGGCATTATGCCTGTTTTTTGTTGTATTAAATCTCTTAGTTTACTCACTTTTAACTCCTGGTGAATTAAATAACTTGTACTATTATATTCTTCACCAAGTTCAAAATTCCATGGAATTACTTTCTCTCCATAAGCATTACAAGGAATAAAAATTCCCGGACTTGTTAGATCAAGCCACAATCCACTTGCACCCCTTTGAATTAAAGCAGCTCCTTTAATAGCTAATAATTCAGTGCTTTGTTTTGAATCAAGTCTTAAATGATATTCAAGTTTCTTATTGGCTTCTGTGATGGAACAATCGGGATAACTAGATGCATCCCCATAAATTCCTTCCTTCGAATCTTTCTTTCCACGATATACAGGAGCCAATACCATTGATCCAGTCGGATGAGTTTCGGCTTTTGTATTTTTGTATCCTCTTAAAATAGTGACTTCGTTAGTTAGTTTATCTACTTCAATAATTTTGAATAATTCATTTCCAATTCGAAAAATGGAAATGTATTCTGTAATATTTTTAGAGATGTTATTGGTTGTGGTTGATGCCTTAAGACCAAATCCTCTTTTGCCGTTTGCAGGAATTATTTTAAATTTTTCTGTATTTGTAGAGAGACCTATCTCAATAGAACCTTCATTATACATGCTTATCATATTCAATGGATCTTCTTCTGCTATCTTTAAACTTACTTGTAATTCTGCTGACAATGTTGATTGGAAATAGGGCAAAATCATGAATTCAGGCTTATTCTCTCTTAGTTTTTTCCATAACAAATTGCTTTCTTCCATTTCTTTTCCAACTACATTTCCTACAACATGAAGCCCTTTATACATTTGTACAATAACTGGTATCTCACTGTTATTTGGATATGGATCAAGATCTGGATATATTTTACTTTTTGTAAACATGACGATACCCATTAGAGGCAGCGCCGGCGTTTTCAACAATGTATATTTTACTTCTGAATTATTTAATGTTTTTAGGGTATCACTTCCAATTACAATTTTACTTGTACTTAACATTATGAGTACAAGGGAGAATATTTTTAATTTTGATGGTTTAGAAATTATTCGCATTATCATTTATAAATAATTATTCTACGTTCTACAATAGATTCCTAAATAAAAGGTGTTTCGAAGGTGCATACATTACTTAAAAATTAATGGAGTCATTTCAGATAAGTATATCCGCCAATTTGCCCAGGTATGCCCACCGGTACTTTCACGAAAAACATAGGAGAACTTATTTTTTTTCAATAATTCAATAAGAGGTAAAACAAGATTATATCTCTTATCGTCTAATCCCATACCTACCCAATACAATGTTGGTTTTTTAGATTTCAGCTCTTTATACCGATTCTCCAAATCACCACTTAGCCTTTGACCCGCACTGAAAACTCCGATATATCCAAACATATCAGGATTATCCAACGCAATCTTTTGTGTTTGTGCGCCACCCATAGAAAGGCCAGCAATAGCACGATTATTTTTATCATTAAATACACGATAATGGCTTTCAATAAAAGGCACTACATCTTTTACAAGACTTTCTTCAAAGGGGCCAGCTATATATACGCGGGGCGAATCATTGGTTTTAACCTGTTGGCCTGGAACTTCTGGGGCAAACCCATTTTCTGCTGCTTCAGTAGCATTGCCATTCGTCATTACAACAATCATGGATTTAGCTTTACCTAAAGCAATTAAATTATCCAAAATATTTGGCGCTCTTCCTTGCTGGGTCCATGCATCTTCATCTCCCCCCGAACCATGTAAAAGATATAAAACTGGATATTTTTTTTTAGTATCATTTTCATACCCTGGTGGAGTATACACATACATCCTGCGGGTAAGTTTTAAAGATGGTGATGAATACCAAACTTTAGATATTGTACCATGAGGAACTTCTTTTACAGCATACAGGTCCGATTCATTACCTGATATCAATAATAAACTACTGTTCTTTTTAGTATTTCTTTTAATGAGTGTGTTGGAAGGATCAATGACTGTAACCCCGTCTACGTTAAAAGCGTATCCATATAATTCCGGTTTTAAAGGACCAATCGTAATACTCCAAACACCAGTTGTATTTTTATTTAGATTAACCCTGCTCTCTCCATCAGATTTCCAATCTCCAATTAAAACAACAGTTTCAGATTTAGGTGCAAATATTCGAAAAGTAACCTTATTATCTGAATGGATTTCAGGAGAAACAATTGTTTGATTTTGTAGCGCATTTAGGGTTCGCTCATTCTGTGGCGGGTTATACTGACTATATAATTCGGATGATAACAACAACAATAAACCCATTATCAATAACGATAAATTCTGTAGTTTTTTCATGGCAAGCAATTTATACCTAGTATATCAACGGTAAATTACTTCCTCAATGCTGATTAACCCCTTTGTAAACGTCTCATTTATGTGTGAATTTGTATCAATAAATACTTCATTCAGTTTTCAGCTTACCTGATTTTTCTTTTTTATCACTTTTATTCTACTTTTTATCCTTATTATCTTTATTAACACTTCGATCAAAGGATCTTGTCCTTCTTTAAATTCTTTCGCATACTTTAGAAAATACTCCAATTTGCTTCCCTATTGATTATTGGAAATCATTAGTAAGAGCACGAAATATTAAAAATGAATACATTAATTATTATAAATCATTTATAGCTGCAGCAATATCCCCCATCTTGAACAGATTATTTAATGATAACTTCCAAGTTTCTTCCATCGCTTCTCATGCGTGCGAACTCATCGAAATTGGCAATTTTTTTACCTCCGATTGTCAAATTTTTAATTAAAATCCTACGCATGAAATCATCCGGAGTTTCCGGACGTACTCCAAAGATGCTCTTCCAGTTTTGCCCCATAGGTACTTGAATATTGTCAAATGTAAAGTCCTCTACTCCAATCATTTTGCTGAAACGAGATCCGGTCATTGGCGCGAACTGGAATAGCGGATTAACGATGGTTTCAAACGTAATATTCTGCATAACAATGTCTGCTATATAACCGAAATTGTTGAAATTTTTATCGTTATTGATACCGAGCCAGAATCCACCACGCATTGGGTTGTATTGGTTTGCCTCCAAATTTTCTACACCGTATTGCCCATAACGTCCATCAATGACGGTTACGTTTCGGATCAGTGAATGACCAAGTGTCTCTCCATCATTTGGCATGGTGCGGACGAAGCAAAAGACATTGGCGTTGTTTTGCTGCCAAGCGAACCATCCATCTATATCCAACCCAGTTTTGATGTAAGTGCCATCATCTTGTTCAATACTAAAGAGGTTGCGACGTACCATCCCCCACTGAGATGCATCTGTATTTCCGTGAAAGCCAAATAAAGTTTTAACATTCGATAAGAGTGCTGGAGAACCAAAGAAATTCGCTGAATGAAAGTGTCTTCCTGTAAAGGTCAATCCTTCTAGTATACCGTTTTTGCCATTGCGATCAACTAAGATAATATAGCCGGGTACATCCTCCTGTCCTTTGAACCAATCCATCTGCTCACCAGAAAGAATACCGCGTCCACGAATCGTAAAGTTTTCAATCGATCCTAGTAAATCACCTACTCCTTTGCTAGATCGATCCATATAAACGTAATCGCTCGCCTTTTGATACCCATTTTTAAAGGCAGCATAGTTGAATATATTTTTATTTTGGGTAATGAGTTTTGTTCCGTAAGCACAATTATCGGCTTTGTCTTTATTCATACCAAGGATGGTACCAGCCACATAAGCTCCACCCGGGATGTAGATGGTCTGATTACTAAAAACAGGGAAGAATAGGCCGATATCGTGATAACCGGAGGTGAAATTAATTACCCGGAATTTAGCGAGTTTCTTACGATTACTTAGCGTCTTAAAATCGTCGCTATTTTTAATCGTTAGTACCTGAGGGTCGGTGGGATCAGGGGCAGGATCTTCTGGCGGGTTACCAAAAACAAACAACGGTCGTATCCAGTCGCCGTTGACAATGATAGCCAGATAATGAGGACTATTCAGGGTGAAAGTAAAGCTCCGTCCGTCTGGAGCATAAGTTGGCTTAATACTCAATTGGGAAGGCATGATCAGCACATTCTTCACCGCAGGTGCCCGATCTTTCATCCTAACTGTCACTTGGACCTGGCCTCGGTGGGTAAAATTTGCGAAATGCTCTGTCAACATGGGTGGCGGGTTGACGAGGCGGTTTCCTGTGCTCATCATGGTACCAATATTTTCATATACCGGCACATTTAGTGCTTGTGTACTGCTGCTTTTTTGGGATACGCTCATCTCATAATCAGGTGAGTGCAACGTATACATGCGCGGGTCATTTACTTCTGCATAAGTCTGTAAGAAATCACCCTTGGGTGCGGTAATGGTCTTTATCCCTTCTAAACTAGCTCCGGTGGCATTATTACCCAAGGCTGCGGATAATGTTTTTGGATAAGCGGGATCGGCTTTTTGCTTCTCACTTGGGTAGGCTATTTGGTGGGCTATCAACCGGCCATACTTGTCCCCATCTTCGTCCTTGCGCGGGTATACTTTAGCCGTGTTATTTGAAGCAGGCACAAGTGGGTAATCCCTCTTCGGGGCTTCGGCTACCGGCGACTTACCTTCTGCGATGATCTTGTTATCAACGGTAAAATTATAAGCGTACTGTTGTATTTGTGGAAGAATTTTTGCAGCCTGACCATTAACTGTGATATTTTTAACGTTAACGTCGCTTACTGCCGACTGCTCGCTAAAACCAAAAGCACTGACGGAAATGGAAGGCGTTTGGTTTAATGCAGTGATATGAACATCACTAACTGTTACTCCTCTTATGCTACCCTGATATTCGCCTCTTCGATAAGGCGAGAAACCGACCGCCAAAGTAAATAGTGACGCCTTGGTCTTCTTGCCTGTGTAAATGGTTTTGATATTTTTAAAGTTAAAATTGCTTAAATCTCCGAAATGAACTTGATTGATTGCAAAGAGATTTTTCCAGTCGCCAACTACGGTTAAATTCTCCACTGAAATATTCTTGAGATTGTCAAGGATGCGGTCACCAATATAAAAAGGCGCTTCCATATCCTCAAAGCCAACGATCATGTTGCTAATAAAGCTTGTATTTGAACCAAAAGTAGATAGACCTCTGGTGTCGGTTGATATGTAGCAGTCCTTTACCATGGACTGAGAACCTACACAGATTCCGCCAAAACCTTTTTCGAAATTAATGACCTTAACGTTCTCTATGAGCGTGTTAAAACCATTGCCCATTATTGGCTGTTGAGAGGGATAGATAATAGTAATCCCTTTGACCGTTTGATTGTCTGAAGGCTCCCGGTTAAATCCACCCAAGTAAATTGAATTGCTCCAAAATCGCAGTGGTCGTGGTAGAAAATTATTATTTGGCCCCTCGGTTATTTGGTTGTTCTCGCCCGAAAGAATTCCTCGTCCGAAGATCTTCACCCCTGAAGCACCTTGAGTTTTATCATCGGGTGGACAAGTGAAGAAACCACGAACATAGGCCCCTGGTGCCAGATAAATTTGTAAACCCGGCTTGAGCGGAAAGCCGTCGCCCATCTCATGAAGACCTGGTGTAAAATAGAGCGTTTTTTTCGATGTTTTTTCATACTCAGCTCGGGGAGTACTTGGCTGAATCAGAAAAGTATTGGCACCATACATATTCGGAACATCTTGTTCGGGTAGTTCTGCAAAAATTGTCAATCGTCGCGACAGGTCTTTGTTGAGAATTAAGACATATTTGTTACCAGCAGCTGCTGTAAATGAGATTGTTTTACCCTCCATTTTATGATCTACAGCATTTCCAAACTGGTCAATTAACAGCACATTCTTTAGAGGCAAACTATCCGAAAGTTGATCAAGCTTGATTAGTGCTTTTGTATCTGTTTCAAAAGAGACCCAAGATTCACGAGTAAACCGGGCTATTTTTTTTTCCTCTCCGAGTGGCGTGATATCAGCTCCTGGGAGATAATTTTTTCTGAGACCATTCTCAGCCATAAAGAAAACAAAGGCCTGCTGTCCATCAACAGAAACACTGAAGTCTCCACTAGAATAAATTCCCTTAGGCGCGGAATAAATTTTTACCTCATTCTTGTTATTAATATTGAACAGACCCTTATCCGAATTTTTAAACACTCTTGCCCAATGTAAATTAAATGAAAAGGGATATAGTGTAATTGAATCAAAATTATGTGTTAGAAGTTCATGCTTATCAATCACCCATTTTGTATGAGGGTCAGCCAAAATGATAGCAGGAAGAAGCAAAAAGAAAATGATTGACAATTCTGCAGATATAATTTTTACTTTTTTCATTTCAATGGGATTTAACGGGTAAGTTTAACGTTTGTGATTATACGTATATCAGATGCAAACCGTATCATGTCTTCTTTTAAGTTTAAAGGCAAACTCTTGCTCTCCGTTGCCAAAAGTTGAATTTCATTCGCTAAAGCACTAAACTTGAATGTTGCTTCTTTTGTTGAGATACTTTTTGTTCTGTACCAATCGTAATGTACTTTTCCTGTTTCAATAAAAAGCTTCATTCCTTTTGCCAATATGTAAATGGCGTTATAAGAATTTACAATAAATTCGGCTTTATCCTTTGGTAATTGTTGTGTTAGTGCTGGCAATTGAGGTAGGATCTTTTCCAACCATTTTATAGCTTCTGTTTTTTCGTTCAAATATATTTTTACTGGTTTTGACAAGATGCTGTTTTGAACCCTCCATTGTAAAGCTGCATCCAAGCTGTCGATTATGGGAATGAATAATGGAGTACCAGGTTCTTGAAACAAATCATCTATGGCTTTCATATACCTAACATTATTCATGTAATCTTTATCCAGAAAAATAGATTTAGGAAATCCTGAATGATTCAAAGAACTTGTACCGTTTATTCCAACAATTTTTTGAAGTATGGGTTCCGTTTCATAAAGGATATCAATCAGTTTATCAGGTACCTTATTTCCTAAAAACTCATGTACTGCTTTGGATAATACTTTTTTGGGGTCGGCGTCGGGTGTATAACAAAATTGGGTTAACATATAAGCATTCATCCGATCGAAATTGATGTCGGTGCAACCTCTATCCCAAAAAAAAGTACGACCATTCACTAAATCAACTCCTTTTGCAATCCCCTCGTTTACAGATTTTTTCCACCATCGGGGCAAAACACATGGGTAAAATCCTTGGCCTAAATATTCACAATCGGTTAGAATATTTTGCGAAATGGGGTTGCTGGCGAATAAGTTTTTTTGGTCAGCTTTAGGAATAAAAGCAAAGGTTGGACATAAGGTATTTTCTTCTGGCCAGGTATTATCTTCCATTACAATAATATCCGGGTATTTGGCCAGTACTTCAAACACATTTCGATGGGATTTATTGGTATGAAACCAATCATGAGCAAAAACAGTTCCTTCGATTTTCAACTCCTTACAAACTTCGCTTAATGCACTCACCCATGCATCTAACCATGCCTTGTTGTTTTTAAGATCCAGCTCATCGAATTTCACCAATTCTCCGTTTCCTTCGCACATCCAAACTGTAACACCTTTCAGCAAGGGTAATTTTTTCTTCAATAAACGGATATGATTTTTTAATAGCTCTCTAAGAAATGGATGAGTTAATATGAGTTTACCCGTACCATCAAATAGTTCAGGCTTTAATTTTTTAACCAAATCTTTGTTTTGAAATGGAAAAATAGGAAAGGGATAGCCATAATGAAAATCGATTTGATTATCTACACAACCTTTGTAGGCTTTGAGGATCATATCCTCCTGCCATGTATATTCTGCTTTGTTCTGATAGGGTGCAAAATCAGGCATCAACTCTTCCAACCATGGAATGGTAGTATCATTTCCCAATAACCCGCTATGTATGCGCTGATCTTCAACGAGCCTGAATAGTTTTGCCCGATAATGTGGAGCAAAACATTCCCAACTTTTAACACCCCAACTTGCAATGTCTTTGAACCACTTATCTACATCAGTAGTTGAAGTCATCATTCCCGTTAGTACAGGCCTTACAGCATAATTTGGTTTTTGTGCATGGATTATTGCAAAAATCCCAAAGAAAAATAATAACACAGTATATTTTTTTAAAAAATAGGACTTTGGGATATTCATTAATTATCTTTCAAAGAAAAATATAAAAAAGTAAAATATCCTCCCAAATGCAAATAAATTGGGAGGACTAAGATTCGTGTAATTTGCTTACTAATTAGTTGTTACTTTCTAATTAGTTTTATTTTTTGCCTTTCCTTTTTTTTGCTCTAACCAAGTATCAAATTTTTGTTTTTGTTCAGCAGTTAAATTAGTTTTAATTGCTTCATTTGCTCCATCATTAACAGACTTTACTTGCTTACGAATTTCTTTTTTATCACCATCTTTAGATTTAATTTCATCCACCTTTTTAATACTCTCTAACTGTATTGTTTGAATTTTTACAGATTGGTCTGATGATAATGAGAGTTCTTTATTCAATTCTTTGACATACATAGTTGCACTTTGTTCAGGCGTTTTTTTGGACGTTGAATCTTGTGCATAAATGGAGATTGTTGAAAACAAAACAGCCATAAGTAACAGTACTTTTTTCATTTTTTTAAATTTTAAATTGTTATTAATTGATAGTAGAATATAAAATGAATTGAATTATTTAATAATTGAAAATCGAAAAATTGTTTTTGTTTTGTAAATATCAGAAGGGTTAAGAATGATTGATGAAAATAATTTAGAATCAGCTAAATACGGATAACGTTGAGTTTCTAAAGCAAAAGATTCTCGGTAATTAATTGGTTTCCCCATTTTCCCGATATCTGTGCCCTTAAAAAAATTAGCACTAAAGAAATGTAAGCAAGGTTCCTGAGTTAAAATTTCCATTTTTCTGCCACTACTAGGTTCTATAACAGTGGCTGCTAATATCATTTCATTTTTCTTTTTTCGTTTGACTATATAATGATGATCATATCCACCTGCTAATTTCAATTGTTGATTTGTATCCTCATAAATCAAATCTTTACCTATTGCTTTTGCTTTTCTAAAATCGAATGGTGTTGATTTAACTTTATAATTAGCATTAATAGCTATTTTTTCTTTATCTATTGGACAGTAATAGTTAGCATTTATTAAAAGCAAGTGATTGTAAATTGAACCACTCCCCTCTCCTGCTAAATTAAAAAAAGCGTGATTGGTTAAGTTTAGAGGAGTGCTTTTATCGGTGGTAGCATTATACTCAATTATCAATTCGTTATTTGAATTTAAAATATAAACAACCTCTACATTAACATTTCCGGGATATCCCATTTCACCATCCTTTGAAAGGTATGTCAAAGCCAAAGAAGTATCATTACAAGATTTAACGTCCCAAACTTGATTGTTAAAACCATTTGAACCACCATGTAAGTGGCTAGTACCTGCATTTAATTCTACTGAATAAATTGAGTCATTAACATTTATCTTTCCCTTGTTGATACGACCTGCAACTCTACCAATAATTGCCCCATGATAAACACCAGTAGCATTTAAATAGTCGTCTATACTTTTAAAACCTACAACCACATCGGCCATTTTGCCATTTTTATCGGGCACACTTAAACTAACAATTCTTGCACCGTAATTGGTAATTGCCATATTGATTTTGCCATTCTTCAAAAAATACAAGTTGACATTTTTACCTTTGATATTTTTTTGAAAATCTTCCGCTTTTAAAAGTATGCTAACATCATTTTTAGAATTTTGGCTATTAACATTGTCAATGCCGATTACTAAAAAAAACATTAATAATAAAAAAATATTTGCATTAAAATGTTTCATACTTTAAATTACCTACTTGGTTTTTTGAATATCATCCTTTTAAACCCATATTTTTTTCTTCCCTATCCTAGAATGAAAAGATTTAGGTTTATTATTTCAATTCTAATTTTTCAACATTCTTATAGTCTTTCCCTCTAATCAACTCAAAGCTCTTAATCATTTTACTTAAAAGCTTTAGTTGTGATTTAGCTAAATTGTTTTTTTGACCAACATCTTCCTTCAAATTATACAATTGGTATTCTTTAGCATTACCCAATTCAATATTAACTTCTTCTAGAATGGCATCTCCTGAATATGGTGGAATCATTAACCAATCTCCGTTACGAAAAGCAGTTTTGGTATTGGCTTCTATAATGAGGTTTTTTCTACCATTATTTGTTCTTCCTAAAAAAACGTCCAGTAAATTTTGACTATCGGTAATGGTTACTTTTTCATCTACAAGTTCAGCAAGAGAAGCAATCAAATCAATTTGACAAACTAATGCATCAGAAACTGCTGGAGTAATTTTACCTTTCCAGTAGGTAAAAAATGGTACGCGCGTTCCTGCTTCAAGTAAACTGTACTTACCTCCTCTAAGAGGTCCATTAGGATTATGACTACCTGATTTTTCAACAGCTTGATCATTGTATCCATCATTTAATACGGGGCCATTATCACTAGAAAAAACTATTAAAGTATTTTCAAAAATACCTTCAGCTTTCAGGGTTTTTATAATTTCTCCAACACACCAATCTGCTTCCAAAATTGCATCCCCTCGTGGTCCCAAACCAGATTTACCAACAAATCTTTGATTTGGTGTGCGAGGAACATGTGGTTGATTCATAGCATAATAAAGAAAAAATGGTTTGTCTCTTTTTGCTTTAATGTATGATTGTGCTTTTTCTAAAAAATGATCTGCAAGATTTTCGTCAATCCAATTTGCATTAGCACCGCCTTTTACAAAACCAATTCGAGGAATACCATTTACAATTGATCCGTTATGTCCATGATGCCACATCATTTTCAATAACTCTGGATTAGCTTTTCCGGTAGGTTGCCCATCATAATTTTTATCGTAATTAACAAAAATTGGGTCATTAGCATTTAACCCATCTACATAACCGTTATTGATATATACAGTAGGCACCCGATCTTGTGTGGCTGCCATTACATAAGCATAATCAAAACCAACATCATTAGGTCCAGGAGATACTTTTTTATTCCAATCTACAATTCCAGTGCCTAAGCCAAGATGCCATTTACCTACAACAGCGGTCTCGTATCCATTATTTTTTAGTATTTTAGGGAGTGTCTGTTGATCTATGCCAATTAACAATGGTGCTGAACCTGGCAATATTTTTGCATCTTTATTACGCCAAGGATAAACACCAGTTAATAATGCATAACGACTTGGTGTGCAAGTTGCAGAAGTAGCATACCCATTGGTAAACCTCAAGCCACTGTTAGCTAATAAATCAATGTTAGGTGTTTGAATAGCTTTAGCACCATAGCAGCTCAAATCACCGTAACCTAAATCATCCAAGTATATAATTATTATATTAGGGTTATTATTATTTTTTTCAAATTTATTTGCATAACATAAAGAAATGATAGTTACAAATAAAACAATAATTATACTTTTAAATATTCGCATTCTAATTCTTATTATTTCGATTTCTTAGCTTTCTTCAAAAAAGGAAAAAGGTCTGATTCTACGTGTGCAGTTTTGGCTATCTCCAAAAACTCATTTTTAAGTTGGGGCATTGTTGATGCTATGTTATTCTTTTCATTAGGATCATTCACTAAATTATAAATTTCAATTGTTGGTTTTTGATTTGTCTTTTCGTAACTAATAATTGCTTTCATATCGCCTTTCCTAATACCTTGACTTTGGTTACGCTCCCAATAAAGATAATCGTGTTGTTGCTGCATTTTAGGATTACCTAAAAGTGTAGGTAGTATTGATATACCATCTATATTATCTGGACTTTTTTCTTTTACCAACTCAGCAAAAGTTGGTAGAATATCCCAAGAGGCCGATATCAGAGAAGATTGACTACCTGCAACAATTTTACCTTTCCAAAAAGCGATCATTGGACTTTTTATTCCTCCTTCATATACTTCCCCTTTTCGTCCGTGTAAATCTCCGCCTGTTCTAAGATATTCGTCGTCGCTTGGTCTAAGAGCGGTTCCATTATCACTTGTAAAAATGATAAGTGTATTTTCCAAAAGATTCAACTGCTTTAGTTTTGCAATTAGTTCCCCAACTTCTTTATCAAGTCGTGCAGTTAATGAAGCATATTTGGGTATTGAAAAATCTTCGGAACTAGGATCTCCTTTTGGTTTACCTGTTTTTTTTGTGTAATAATCCAATATTTTATCATCAGGTTGATGATAAGGACTATGAGGCAATGTTGGTGCAAAATATAAAAAGAATGGTTTTTTCTTATTTTTTTCTATAAAATCCAAAGCTTTTGCATGGATAAAATCGGCACTATAATCAGAAAATGGGGCTACTAAATTTCCTTTCAAAGTAACTGAATCATCATTATCACGCATATAATTTGTGTAATAAGTGTGTGCATGCCGTTGACAATTGTAACCATAGAATTGGTCAAAGCCTTGTTTATTGGGAGAACCTTCTGAACCAGGGTATCCCAAGCCCCATTTACCAAAAGCACCAGTTGCATAACCTGCTTTTTTTAAAATTTCAGCTATTGTTACATCACTGTCAGGAATGGGTTCATTTCCCTCAAAGGGCAATTCTTTGTTATCTCTTATCCAAGTATGGCCTGTATGTTTTCCTGTCATCAAAGCACATCTTGAAGGGGCGCATATATTAGAGCCACAATAATTGTTTGAAAACACCATGCCTTCTTTTGCTAATTTGTCGAGATTAGGTGTCTCAATCACTTTGCCACCATAACAGCTGAGTTCAAAATAACCCATATCATCCGCTAGGATATAAATAATATTAGGCTTATTATTCTTTTGAATTTCCTTATCTTTTTTTGTACTAGTTCCTATAACAAGAATTAATAATGCAGCTACAGCAAGAGATAGTTTATTTAATTTCATCATCAGGTATTTTTATTTTTTTAATTGTCAGTATCTTTTTCTACCCAGTTTTTAGGTATAGGAACTGTTGGTTTCCCAAACTTTTCAAAAAATTTATTAAACATATCGTAATATTTATCCTTGTACATTTTCTTCAATTTATCTTCTCGTGCCTCTGGATAGTAGTCAAATATGTCACCCATACCCAATGCGCGAGGATCTTTCTGTTTCAAAAGAACTTGGTCCATTTGAGCTTTTAAATTTTTGATAATTGTTGCATATTTTGGATTTGATGCTAAGTTGCGAACACAATCAGGATCATTTACAACATCAAAAAGTTCATCAGAAGGACGTTTGCCAAATGAAAGAAGATAGTATTTGTAATCAGGATCATTTTCTTTCAGATTCGTTACGTAAGTTTTGGTAGGTGATGGATCACAATTATTATAACCATATTCAGGATCACCAGCAGGCCATCTATTCGTTTTATAATTATGTGCATATAAAAACTTATCCGTTCTAATAGCCCTTACAGGATATCCTACTGCTATTTGATCACCATCTATTCTACCCATATCATGTCTTTCTCTACCAACTATGGAATATGTTCTGCTTTTATCGATCAACCCTGATTTATCGGATAATAAAACATTCAAAAAACTTTTACCAGTCATTTGTTGATGAGGTTTCAAACCAGCTGCTTCCATGATTGTAGGAGCTACATCAGGAAAATTAATGAAATCTGTAACTACTCTACCAGGCTTAATTTTATCTCCCCAACGAACAACAAAAGCTTCATGAAAATCCTCATCATAAATTTGACCTTTGATATGAGGAAATGCCATCCCTTGATCTGAAGTTGCAATAATAATAGTATTTTCTAATAATCCACGTTTAGCAAGTTCAGCCAATGTTTTTCCAATCTGCTTATCATGGTATTCAACTTCAACTCCATAATCAGCTAAATCTCCTCTTACTAATTCATTATCGGGTAATGATTCTTGCACTACAATTTTACTGATGTCTTTATTTTCTTTTTTATGAGAATCCTTTTCAAAAAATCGATGTGCTTCATGCGTACCTAACCAAAAACAGAATGGTTTTGAGCTATCATTTTTGTTCAAAAAATCAGCAAAATTAGCAACATAATCTTTTTTACTAATTCCTTTATAAGGAGGGTCGCAAGTGATATTATTATATTCCCAACCTGCAGGATTATGTTCACCATAGTAAACACCAGGACCCCACCCTTTTCCTGTAAACCCAATAAGATAGCCCGATTGCTCTAATAATTCAGGATAAAACTTCCACTTTGGAGGCATTACAGGAATATGATTGGCCGCTTCTTCAAGCTGCCAAGAATAACGGCCAGTGAGAAAACAAGCTCTTGAAGGCGAGCATTTAGGATTACATACATATGCATTGGTAAATAACACACCCTCCTTTGCTATTCTATCGAAATTAGGTGTATTAATAAATTTGTTTCCATAAACGCCCATACTTGTTCTTGAAATATCATCACCCATAATAATCAATATATTCGGACGTTTATTTTGACTCATTCCAACACTTGATATAAATAAAATATTAAGTAGAAAAATGAATTTTTTATTTTTTATACTTCTGAATTTCATTTTTTAAATTATTGTGTATTTAATTATTCTCAATTACATTCGAAGGCAAGGGAAGAAAATCATGATCCTTTACCATTATTTTTTCCATTTCATCTCTCAACATTTTTTCGATTTCTTTGAATTCAATTTGTCCTGCTAAATTGTTTAGCTCAAAAGGATCCTTAACTAAATCGTATAATTCAAAAACAGCGCGCGTTTGATAGAAATAAAAATTTTCTATCAAGTCAGATAAGCTCTTATTAGAATGCGCTTTAACAAGTTCTTCCCATGCCAAAGTTTTCACCATATCTACTTGGGCAAATTCTTGCTTAGGCATTGCATTATAAATAAAATGAAAGCGCTCAGAAGTGATAGACCTGGAAAGATCAAATCCATCTGTACGAGTAAGAGGGCCTGCATGCCAACCTCTTTCAGCAAAAACATATTTTCGTTTGGAATCATTTTCATTTCCCATTAATGTATTGAGGAAACTCCTTCCAGAAATTTCTTTGCTAAAAGACATCCCAACCATGTCAAGTATTGTTGGTGCTATATCTTCGCCACTTACTAAAGTCTTGATCTTAAGATTACTTTTTAATGTAGCTGGCCAACGAATGATTAAAGGCACATGAATGCCTCTTCCATGAAGTGTTCCTTTACCTCTTAATAATGACTCACCATTATCGCCCATAAAAATAACAATGGTATTTTTTGATATCCCTCTATCTTCCAACACTTTCATTATCGAACCAAAACCTTTATCCATATCCCTTAAATCAGATAAATAACGTGCATAATCTTTTCTCACTTCTGGCAAATCAGGAAAATCAGGAGGTAAGACCAATTTATCAGGATTTATTTCTTCATAATCATCTTCGAATTTTCTATGGGGCTGATTAAACCCATAATAAAGAAAAAAGGGTTTACCCTTTGGAACCTCATCTAAAATTGAATTTATTTTTTGTGGGACTGCTGCTAAATTTTTCCCTTTTGTATTGGTTCTTCCAACATGATCAAAACGTTGCTCTAAATTTTTCATTCCTTCTTTTGAAAGAATTTCATTGATGATCGGATTTTTATCTTCTACAGCTCCATCTAAATGGTGATTGCGTCCATCAAGACCAACCCAATAACCTGATTTCCTTAAAATATCTGTAAAGAATTCGACATCATTTCTAGCGGGTTCTGCAAACCGAGTTACTCCAATACTTACCGGACTACACCCCGAAAAAAAAGAAGTTCTCGATGGTGCACATTGAGGAGAAGTGGTATATGCTCTTTCAAATAAAATTCCTTGTTTTGCAAATACATCTAAATTAGGAGTGATATTGTATTTCAATATATTGGCATCGTTATATGATCCAAGATGAGGAAAGCTATGGTCGTCCGACAAAATAAAAATAATATTCGGCCTTTCCTGAATTACAAGTTTGGCTGTGTCATTTGCTAATAACGGAAGAACAATTATTAACATCAGAGGTAATAAAAAAATAAATTTAATCCTCGAATACATACAATTTTTATTTTTTAATATTTCAAAAACTCAATGATTTTAACTGAATGAGCAGGCTGATTCAATGTTAATTTATCTAATGATATGTTGAAATTATTTTTCGTCCACAATTCCGTGAGTTTATATTTAGAGCTATTTAATTCAAAATCTGTTTTCAGATTGTAAGATTTTGAAACTTCATTATCTAGCCAATTAAATATGGTGATTATCAATCGATCTTTGGTTTCTAATTTCCAAATTGTTGGGATATCTACCCCAGTAAACAAATCGAGCGGAATTGCATGTACTCCTAATTTATTTACTGCGATTATATCTTTGTTTTTTAATAAGTTTAATCGTTCAGTAGGTAAAGACTCCACTTTATCGCCAAAGAAAAAAAGTCCACCCATAATTGCTTCGAGCGTCATATGACATTTAGCTTCATCAATTGTGTATTGAGGAGAAACAAAAAAAGCATCGGGGTCGCATATAGCAATGTTTTTATGGATATAATAGTTTTGAGCTGCAGTTCGCGCAAATCTGACCAACCCTTTTTCTACTTGATCGTCTTCTATAGTACCGAGTGTTTTACCATAAGTAATATTGGTGTAAGGCTCATTTGCAGATTTAATTCCAGGATGATTGATGTCTTGTCCAATTCTGATTGCATCATAACATTCTAATGCGCCAAATATGTACCCCATACTTCTTGTAACTATAAGATCTTCTGGCAAAGCACTTCTGATAGCTCTAATTGTTTTATTATGCGCTTGCATAAAAGTCATTGTTGAATCATATCGAATTCCCTCGTCTAATCCACCATAATGATGATCCCATTTCATAAAGGAAGGTCTGTATGACTCTATCATTTGTTGATAACGAGCAGCAGAAAAAGGCGGCACATCTGGATGACTTCCATCAACATATATCCTTCCTATTGTAGTTGCCATTTCATCATCATTCTGATCAATTTTTTTAGTTGATATTGGCCGCAAAATCCAATCTGGATGTTGCTTTATAATTGGATCAGTAGCATTGGTACTTAATGGACTAACATGTAGTCCAAATTTTAATCCCTTTGCAGTTAGATTGTTCGCCAAATAACGGATTCCATTTGGAAATGAGTCATTGACACTATAAAGACCTGGATTGTTCCACCAACCACCATCTAATTGAACTGTTTTCCATCCATACTCCTTTAAATTATTATTGATAAAATCCGCTGTTTTAAGAAATTGCTTTTCGGTTATATTCCTACCATAGGAGTGCCAAGAACTCCATCCAGGATCTGGAGTACGCATTGGTTTCCCCTTTCGAACATTTTCGCCAATAATCACACCAGTTTCCAACAAGGTTTGTGTTGGTCGTTGGTTATCACAGAAACCTACTAAAAAAGCATCTGTTACAATTTTTTTACCAACTGTTACCCAAATTTCCTCTTTTTCAAAAATGGCTCCACTTCGAACCGAAATTCTTAATTTGTTAAAATTGCCTTCCTCAGGTAATTCCCATTTGAAATTATTGGGCCATAATTCCCCAGCTATACTTGCAAATGAAAAAGCATAGTTTTTTGAATCATTTATTAGCATACTCAACCAAACACCAGTATTTGCTTTAGAATAGGATCCTTGTTTAGCTTTTTTTGTGTTTAACTGATATGGATACATTATTGCTCCTACATGAGGCGCAGAAGCACTTTCATTAAAAATCACCCAGTCTTTACTATTTCCTGGTAATACAATATTTTCTTTATTGGAATTAAATAACCGAACACCACCCAATTTAAAGTTCTTTGCTACCTGTAGACTTGAATTCATCACTAAAAAAGGTCGGCCCTCCATGATTTCAAAAACGATCGTTAGATTATCAACAAATGGATTTCCTTCACAAATCAAGTATAGGTAGTCAACTTTACCAGTATATTTTTGATTATTCTCGCTTAACCGGGTACCTTCTTTTTTTTCCCATTTAATACTTTTAAACTGATTTGCAGAGGTCCAAACACCATTGATTTTAATCTCAGGGACTAAGTTGTTAATTTGAGCAAATTGATTATTCCATTGAATACTGTAGGATGCCTCTTTGTCTTTAAATAAAATAGTAGGGGTAACAAAAGCATTTGATTTTAGCGCTACTAGTACTAAATAGGCAAAAAAAACAAGTTTTCTCATTTGCATTGCAATCATGTGTCAAACATACATAGCTGATAAGCATTCAACCAATTGATTCAGTCTCATTTATATTGCGAAATTGTTTCAATCAAATAGAAACTTTATTCAAAACCAGCTTTTGCCTGGAAATTCAGCATGCAGAATGAAATGAATTACCAAATTACCTAAAAGGAGTGCACTTTAGAAATGCCTCTTTTTCCATTTAAAAAATACTAAGAATGGAATTGTAGTAAAAATAATATGATGAAAAATATTTATGTGAAGTTAGATAATAGCTATTTCCATTATCCAATCAGAACAAATGTTGATGTACTTCTTTTTTAATACTCGTAGTGTTTTGAGACCATGGATTTACCATTTAGTAAAATAGTCATATCAGTTTTTGTTATTTTCAAAACCATCCATTTGTTGGTCTACAAAACAACAATTTATAGCTCATCAGATATGTATCTTTTGAGTGAAATAAAACGCAACTTATTAAAATTTGAGTCAAAATCGTCTGCACTATATATTGAATCTACCCTTTTTAAAATTTCTCGTTTAACCTCTCTATTTCTGTTCGCAATTGCAATTTTACGTTCCAGCCACTCTGTAACTGTTATATTATTTTTATTACACTCGATCAGAATCTTGTCATATAAAACTCGATCTACCCTTACTGAAAGTACTTTACTTGATTCCATATTGTATACATTTATAAACAACCGTTTTCTGTTATATTCGGTTGTATACAGCCGTATACAACCGAATATGCATGTATTCAAATTAGCTTACTTGTTATGCTTTCTGATTTTCTTGCACACATAATAATTGTTGCTTGGTTTATTATTTACTAGCAAGATAGTAAATTATAGTTATAAATGCTAATTTTTTGTATATTTGATTTATGCAAAAAATCTATCTGTCCGAACTTACCAATACTAACACAATAGAAACTGTTATAAAACAGGGTGAACTATTAGATCAAATATTTAGTGTTCGTGAATCTGGTATCGATTCCAAAATTTTTCACTCCTGGAAAATTGCTGGTTTTCTATCTACTGTTGAAAAGGGAAAATGGGCACGTCTATCTTTTATTGATTTGTTATGGCTACAAACTTTGGAAAGTATGCGCAAGTTTGGCTGCTCCCACAAAATAATGAAGTCTATTCACGAAGAACTATTTATAAAAGCATATAAAGAAAACCTTGCTAAAAAGACTATGGAAGATAATGTAACGTATTATACAAGTCTATCAAACCAGCGTCCTTTAACTTTCCTAGAAAACGAAAAAATGATTGCAACAAAAAATATTTTGAAAGACGAAAAATTGATGGTGACTTCAAACTTAAGTGTCAACTACTTCTATCAACTTATTTTAAAATGCTTTAACAATAATAATGAAGTAGGATTAGTAATTTTTGAAGATGGAAGTTTTTCCACTTACGAATTTACACAGTATAGCGATGGTGGCAAAAAGCCTATAGACCTTTCAGTACCGCACCTCCTTATTCCTATAACACATTTTATAACTCAGTTTATAGCAGATGAAGAAAAGGAACAGTTCTTAAAGCGGACTGGCTTATTAAATGAACAAGAATATGAAGTGGTAAAACAGCTAAGAAATAAAAACATCAAACGCATTACGATCACTTTTAATGGTGCAAACCATACTATTGAAAAAATTGAGCCCGAAATTTCTGGAATCATTAGTGGCGAACAGGCAAAAAAAATCATGAAGGTACTAGGCCTTAAAAATTATTCCGGAATTGAGATTAATACTAGGGATGGAAAAAGTTTGTCTTTTACCCAAACCAATAAAATATTTATGACTTAACTATAATGTTTCCGTTTGAGACGGCACGAATCATACATCAGGTATCCTTCATTTGACATGACGATACTTTGAATTGATCAAACATGTTACCCTTAAAAATTATAAAGGAAAAACAAGATGACCTAATTACAAATGCAACTGCTGAAACTGATTTAGAAAAATGGGAAACCGAGCAACTTGAAATCTTTTCAGATATCATCATTGCTATTTTATTAAAAGACAATTTTAAAACCGATTCTTATGAAAAGTAATAATATGTTAGAATTATTGCACCAGCATTTTGGAAAGGAAAGTACTATTGCCACTCAACGAAGTGGCAATATCTTTTATTCTTACGACCGTGTTTCATCTAAAGACCAGATGGTCAACGGTAATAGTTTGATTTGGCAATTTGAACGGATTGATGAATTTGCTAACAAAAGCAACTTTATAATTAAAAGTAAATATGGTGGAACCTATGAATCAGCAAAAAATGATGAACGTAAAGAGTTCCAAAGAATGCTTAAGGATATTGAAAAAGATAAATCTGTAGTAGGTATTTTAGTGTATAGCTACGACCGTTTTTCACGTTCAGGGGCAAATGGTATTTTCTTGTTAGAAAACTTGCAAAAACTAGGTGTGAGAATTGTTGCTATCACCCAAGAAGTAGACTCCTCCACTCCTACAGGGAATTTTCAACAAAACTTGTACATGCTTTTAAGTAAGTTGGATAATGATATGCGAAAAGACAAAAGCGTTTCTGGAACAAAATCTATACTACGTAAAGGTTATTGGCCTTATTCAACACCGCTTGGTTATACTAACCAAAACAAACACGTAACAGCCGATAAACATTTGTATGTTATAAATGATGATGGATTACAAATCAAAAAAGCATTTCAGTGGAAAGCCTCTGGCAAAATGACCAACCAACAAATAATTGATAGACTAAATGCAAAAGGAGTAAAAATTTCACTACGCCATATGGCCTGGGTTTTGGCTAATCCATTTTACTGCGGCTACATAATATCATCTTTATTACCTGGAGAAGTTAATATTGGAAAACATCCTGCAATAATTGATGAAAAGACATTCTTATTGGCCAACAATATTGGAAACGAAGACCCCAGACATGGCGTAATTAAAATGAGAAATCACATTGATTTACCGCTAAAGATATTTATGAAGGATATCGTAAACGAAAGCCCATTTACAGGCTACTTTAATAAAAAGAAAAAAATATACTATTA
>Ga0194037_1000588_pt1 | contig 27951 bp, 19 predicted proteins | sample JunL306m_MetaG_FD_148653 | JGI IMG/M metagenome (GOLD analysis project Ga0194037, IMG submission 148653) | Anoxic zone freshwater microbial communities from boreal shield lake in IISD Experimental Lakes Area, Ontario, Canada - Jun2016-L304-6m | ecosystem: Environmental > Aquatic > Freshwater >...
AGTCCACTTTGCAACTGCTGTTCGGCAGTTAACTGGCTGTGGGAGGTGCTTGCCGGGTGGAGAATCAGGCTCTTGGCATCGCCCACGTTGGCAAGGTGCGAGAAGAGTTTGATGTTGTCGATAATATCCACGGCCGCATTGTAACCACCCTTGATGCCAAACACAACCATTCCACCAAACCCGTTCTTCAAATCTTTTGAGGCTTTCGGGTAAGAGGGATCATTTTTCAGGCCAGGATAACGAACCCAGGCCACTGCCGGGTGCTGTGCCAGATGTTCTGCAATCTTGATGGCATTTTCCGAATGGCGGGCCATCCGTACGGGCAGAGTCTCTATTCCCTGAAGCAATATCCAGGAGTTATCAGGAGAAATGCAGGCCCCAAGGTTCCTGAGCGGGACGGTGCGCACCCGAAGGGCGAATGCAATCGGGGCGAGTGGCTCCGGGAGATCGATGCCCCACCGCAGTCCATGGTAGTTGCTGTCTGGTTCAGTAAAGAGCGGATGCTTCCCACCCTTCCAGTTGAAGCGCCCTGCATCGGTGATGATGCCGCCAATACCGGCACCGTGGCCGCCAAGCCATTTCGTCAGCGAGTTAATGACAATGTCAGCTCCAAGCTCAATGGTTTTAAGCAGATAGGGTGTTGTAAAGGTGGCATCGACAATCAGCGGCAGGCCGTTGCGGTGAGCCACTTCAGCAATCGCCTTCACATCGGTATAGTCAAGCACCGGATTACCGATCGTCTCAATAAAGAGTGCCCTTGTCTTCTCTGTGATGGCCTTTTCAAAATTGGCCGGATCCTTCGGGTCAACAAAGGTGACGGTAATACCAAGTTTTGGCAAAATGGCATCGAACTGGGTGTAGGTGCCGCCATAAAGGTTGTTGGCTGCCACAATGTTGTCACCGGCTTCAGCAAGCGTGATGACGGTGTTGAAAATTGCCGCTGTTCCCGATGCCACAGCAACCGAAGCCGCCCCCCCCTCGAGCTGTGTCACCCGCTGTTCAAGCGTATCAGTTGTCGGGTTCATCAGGCGGGTGTAGATGTTCCCAAGCTCCCGCAGCGCAAAGAGGTTTGCGGCATGTTCGGTGCTCTTGAAAAGATAGGATGTGGTGCGATAGACTGCCACTCCCCGCGAAAGCGTTGCGTCAACCGGCTGGCCCGCATGAAGGGCAAGTGTTTCAAAGCGGTAGTGTTCAGAACTCATGGTTTTACTCTCCTTTATGTTTTGCGTGTGATCTGTGCCTGCGTTATTGTTGATTGTTTGACTGCACTCTCTTGCCGAAAAGCCTGAATCGCTGCAGATTGAACTGGTAAAAGAGGAAGCAGCCAAAGCAGAAACCAGCCAGCGCCACCGAGGCAGCAACAGCCACTACTCCTGAAAAAATCCAGCCCGCCAGAGGTGCCCCCAAAAGAAAGGCGATCTGTGCGCTGCCAAGCAAAACAGCCGCTATAGCGTTATTGAATCGCATCAGCTTCGGATCTTCAGTTTTTGCCGTCAGGTTTTGCCGGGCAAAAAGTCGGGATCCAAGAAAGAAAACAAGGCTCCCTTTTCGTCCAAAAACTGCCGCCAGCAGGATAATAATAAAAAGTACGGTGGTTACTAAGGGCTGCTGGAAGAGCAGAGCGGCCACAATTCCCACAAGCAGCGTTGCCCGGTTAAGCTTCACAATTGGCAGTGGTATTCCTGTGCAGAGGAGAGCTTCACTTGATGATATTGTTGACATAACTAATTTTTTTCTGTTTTTGAGATTTCCATGAGACAACAAAAAAGCCGATCCTGACACTCAGAACCGGCTTGTAAGACTATGCACTACTCGATAAAATGTTTCGAGTAACTCTATCTCTCCCCAGATCCACCTGTGTCACAAGAGTGCTGACAACAGCAACAGCAACAAAGTGTCGCAAGGAAAATCGGGTGAGTGGAGCTCATAATTCAGTTTTTATTATTGTTACTCTTCACAATTGTTAACTCTTTTTTCGCTCATTTCCAAACATGTTTGACTTTTTTATGTTTCTGGATTTCACACGGCGTAATCGCGTAGTGTTCCTGGCTGAGGGCCTCTCCTTTTTGATTTTATAACAAGAATGTCTGAAAATTTATTACATTGTGTTGATTACTCCTTACTAATTTAGGTTATTATTATTTTTTATCTAAAATATATTGGAGCTAAAGAGAAAAGGTCACTCATTATGGGAACTGCAAGCACTCTATCTTCCATTCCGGTGGCTACCCCCTGGATCATTGACACCACGCTGAGGGATGGGGAGCAGGCGCCTGGTGTTGTCTTCAGTGCTTCAGAAAAAATTGAGATTGCCTCATTGCTTGCAGATGCTGGCGTGGATGAACTGGAAATTGGTTATCCGGCAATCAGCCATGAGGAGCAAGCGACTATCAAAACCGTCGTGGCTCAGCATTTGCCGGTAAGACTCACTAGCTGGTCCCGCGCAAAATGGGAGGATATTGAGGCGGCCATTGCCTGTGGAACCGAGGCCGTGCATATCAGCTTTCCTCTTTCGGCGTTATATCTGCTGCTGATGGAAAAAGAGTACGGATGGGTCCAGAGCCAGTTACAGGAGCTTGTCCCGAGGGCTAAAAAATATTTTAACATTGTCAGTGTAGGGGCGCAAGATGCTACAAGGGCAGATCCTGAAATGCTTAAGCGTTTTGTTGTCGATGCTGCTGCCACTGGAGCCGACAGGGTGCGGATTGCCGATACGGTAGGTATTGCAACCCCAATGTCAGTCTTGCGTCTGGTAACGTCACTGAAAGAGGTTTCTCCCGCAGCGCTCGAATTTCATGCCCATAACGATCTCGGAATGGCAACAGCCAATGCTTTTGTGGCACTGGAGGCAGGCTGCCAGGCCGTCAGTGTTTCCGTAACCGGTATTGGAGAGAGGGCGGGCAATGCCGCGCTCGAAGAGCTTGTCATTGCCCTTGCGCTCTCAGGCAATACCCCCTCTAAAGTAGACACCCGGCAACTTTCAAAACTCTGCGCGGTTGTCAGCAAAGCCTCAGGCAGAGTCATACAAGATCAGAAACCGGTTGTCGGTAAATCTGCCTTTCAGCACGAGTCGGGCATTCATTGTGCCGCATTGCTCAAGCACCCACTCTCTTATCAGCCCTTTCTTCCTGATCAGATAGGAGGCGAAAAGTATGAGATGGTTATTGGCAAACATTCAGGAAGCGCATCATTACAGCATTTTTATTCAGGTCGAGGGGTACACATTACCAAAATGGAGGCCAACCATCTGCTTGCCGCTGTCCGCATGAAAGCCACTGAAAAGAAACGTGCACTGCATCCCGAAGAGCTGGATACTCTATACAGCACACTTTTCGTCAAACCATGATAACATTAGAGCACACTTATCATGCTTAAAACACAGAATCAGGAGCACAGCAGCATCGCTCTGCTTGCCGAAGTCAGCCGAACCATCACCAATGAAGAGGATATCAACAAAGTGTTGCGGCTTGTTCTCTTTATCATGTCTGAAAATATGAACATGCTTCGGGGAATGATAACCATTCTCAACCGTGATACTGGTGAAATTGTCATCAACGAATCATTCGGCCTGACCGAAAAAGAGAGAGAGAGGGGGCGTTACCAGATCGGTGAGGGGGTGATTGGCCAGGTGGTTAAAACTGGCAAAGCGGTCATTGTGCCATCAATCAACGACGAACCACTTTTTCTCGACAGAACCAGGTCAAGGGTGAAGGCCGAAAAGGAGGGCCTTTGCTTTATCTGTATTCCCATCAAGGCAGGAACTGAGATCATCGGTACGCTGAGCGCTGACCGGCAGCTTTTCTCACCGGGGGAGTCAGGTAAAAAAAACAGGGAGGGCGAAGAGCGCGTTGATATGCTTCAGCACTATGTTGATCAACTCTCTATCATCGCCTCCATGATTTCACAGGGGATGCGGCTCAAGCAGCTTGCGCATGAAGAGAGCCTCAAAAAACCTGGGCCAGGCATATCAGAACGAGCCTCAAAAGGGGGAGCTTCTGTCGAAGATCCTGATGAAGGAGGCACTCAACCTTCAGATCGACCGGCCAATATTATTGGCAATACAAAGCCTATGGTTGCCCTCTACTCAATGATCGAAAAGATTGCCAGGACCAACGCCACAACACTTGTTCTGGGAGAGAGCGGGGTTGGAAAAGAGCTTGTTGCCAGTGCAATTCACTTTAAAAGCCGCAGGGCTGAGCAGCCATTCATCAAATTTAACTGTGCGGCTTTACCAGAAAGCATTGTTGAAAGCGAGCTTTTTGGCCATGAAAAAGGGGCATTTACAGGTGCGCTGGCCACACGTCACGGTCGCTTTGAGCTTGCCAATAACGGCACCATCTTTCTTGATGAAGTTGGCGAACTCAGTCTTTCGATACAGGCAAAGCTGCTCAGAATCATCCAGGAGAAGGAGTTTGAGCGGGTGGGTGGCTCAAAAACCATCAAGGTTGACGTTCGGGTCATAGCCGCCACCAACCGTAATCTTGAGGAGTTAATTCGTAACGGGCTCTTCAGGGAGGATCTCTATTACCGGCTCAATATCTTTCCGATAACGGTACCACCACTGCGCGAGCGCAAAACAGACATTCTGCTGCTTGCCGACTATTTTGTTGAAAAATACAACAAGGCCAACCACAAAGGGGTAAGGCGCATTTCGACCACATCCATTGACATGCTCATGCGTTATCATTGGCCGGGCAACGTCCGTGAACTGCAAAACTGCATGGAACGGGCTGTTATCCTCAGCGAAGACAATGTGATCCATGGCTATCATCTACCGCCGACACTCCAGACAGCCGAGTCAAGCGGTACCCCCTATACCGGCTCATTACAGCAAAAACTGGAATCGATAGAGCAGGAGATGATTATTGAAGCACTGAAAAGGACTCAGGGGAACATGACACGGGCAGCCGTCCAGCTCGGACTCTCCGATAGAATCATGGGGCTTCGTATCAAAAAATTCAACATTGATTACCGGAAATTTCGTCCATGACTGGATGAAGGGAGGAGTGAGAACCCTCCCGAAAGAACAGAAGCTCTCATGTGCAGCATTACCAGAGAGCTTCTGACACAAGAATCAGTTAATCAGATGATCCTCACACGCTTCACCATCTTCAAGCGCATCCAATATTTCGTCAATCTTCTCCTCGCTGTCAATCTCGCCATACCAGAAGCTTTCAGGATAGACAACCAGTACCGGCCCTTTCTCGCAAAGGTTGAGGCAGCCGGTTGCCGAGACGGTGACGTCACTCATGCCTCGATCAGAAAGCTCGCTTTCAAGATAGGGTATCAGCCCGAGTGACTCCTTTTTGTGGCAGATTCCCTGCGGTGTACCCTGCGCCCGAAAACTTGCGCAGACCAGAATGTGATGCTTCGGTTTGTCCATTATTGCCTCTCCATTTATTTTAGTTATAGTTGTCCATTCTTCATTCTTCTTCACCCGCACCCGCCGCCCGTGCCGCTGCAACTTGAGCCGCAGGCGTGGATCTGGCTACTCTTCATCAGATGTTTCAGATCTTGACCGGTAAAGAGCCCATATACCGCCTCTTCGATCACCCCTTCAATCACGAGCACATCAATGCCGTTGGCGTTGAGCACTTTTTTGGGAGAGTCGCCAGCTCCGTTCACCAGCAGCGCACGGCAGTCGTTGAGGGTTGCAGCCAGCGCTTCCCACCGGTCTTTGCCTCCACCAGGAGGAGGTGCCATTCTGGAATCGACCAGCATGCACTCCCCGCTGTCGTCCATCCCATAGACCATAAAACGTTCTGCCTCGCCAAGATGCTGGTTGATCAGAACCCCCTCAAGGCTGCTGACCGCAACGTATGGGCGGCACTCCGTTGGGTTGTTGGGCAGGGCCGCCGCTTCGGCCATCTTCTGCATAATGGCATCACTGTTGATTTCACCGATAATACCCACTGCATCTGCCCGACAGCGGGCGCAGTGTTTCATCTGCGGCAAAAATTCACCCGTTGCTTTCTGGATCTCTTTGACCAGGTCAGGGGATGGCTCCTCAATGTTTTCAAAAACCGTCTCTTTAGTATTATAATAGGGGAGACAGTTCAAAATGTCAGCCCCCAGTTCAGCCACTTTTGATGCAACGGCTATGGTATGGGTATCGTTGATTCCCGGAATAATGATCGAGTTCACCTTTGCCGTTATCCCAACCTCTTTCAGCCGTTTCAGCGCTTCAAGCTGATTCTTGATCAAGAGTCTGGCAGCCTCTATACCACGGTACATTTTTTTGTTATACCGTACCCAGGAATAGATCTCTGCCCCAATCGCCGGATCAATGGCATTGATGGTAATAGTGACATGGCTCACCTGCAGTTGGGCAAGCTCATCAATAGAGGGGAGCAACTCAAGGCCATTGGTTGCCAGGCAGAGCAGCATTTCAGGATATTTTTTCCTTACCAGCCGGAGCGTCTCCATCGTTTCATCGGGGTTGGCAAAGGGGTCTCCAGGACCGGCAATACCCACCACCGCCAGGTTTGGAGTCAGTATCATGGCCTGTTCAAGGTAATAAAGGGCCTGTTTTGGCGACAGAACCTTGCTGGTGACGCCAGGCCTGTTCTCGTTCATGCAGTCAAATTTACGGCTGCAGTAGTTACACTGGATATTGCATTTGGGTGCAACAGGGAGGTGTATCCGCCCGAACTTGTGGCGTGAAGCATCATTGAAACAGGGGTGGTTTGCGATTTTAAGTGTCATGGTATCCTCCCTTTACATATAGGTATAGCCGATTGATGAAGCATTTTGCCGCTGTTCGATAACGGTGTTGACAATTCGGTCAAAGAGTTCCTGGGTGCCGCGATAGCCGAGATGGTGCATCCGCTGGCCACCAAAACGGTCGTGAATCGGGAACCCCAGTCGAATCAGCGGTATCTTGTTTTTTCTTGACATGGTATAGCCCTTGCTGTTGCCGATGAGAAAATCGGGTTGCAGAATTTTGGCCTCCTCCTCGATATCGACAAAGTCAACCCCTTCACGAACCTTGATGCCCAGTTCATTCACATCGGGCACCAGTTCTTCGATCCGTTTTTTCAGCAAACCGCTTTTGCCACCCGAGGCGCAAAGCAGTGGCGCAATACCAATCTCCTGCAGAAAAGCGACCATCCCGATCACCAGATCCTCTTCGCCGTAGATGATCACTTTTTTGTCGAAAACATATTTATGGCCATCGGCATAAGCATCAACCAGCCGACGTCGCTCATCCTCATACTTTTCAGCCCTCTTCTCGCCGGTCAGCGTCTCAAGCAGACTAAAAAACCGGTCGCTCCCCTTGATACCGATGGGCAGGGGCAGGTGGTAGGCTGGAACTCCAAAAAGCACATCCAGATAATCAGCAGCCGACTTTTCGCTCTCAAGCGTTGAGCCGAACTCAATACTTGCCGTTGCGCTGCCTGAACCGGCTACGGCGCTGGCTGGCGTGCCGCCCGGTGGTATGCGATGATACTCTCCCCATGGTCCACCATCCATCGTCTGTGAATAGTCGGGCATCATCATGAAGGCTACTCCGAAATCGCGGAAGATCTCCTTCAAATAACGCATGTCAGCAGGCGAGACCATGTTGGGGAAGAGGTTGATCAGCCTCTGCCTGCTTCCCTTGACCGCCAGAGCTTTGACGGTCGCATGAACCGCTGCATGAAACCCGTCAATGTGGCTGCCCTGATAGCTCGGAGTTGAAGCATGAATCAAAATTGGCATGGGCGAGCCGTTTTTAAACTCCTTTTTGTACTCCCGCAAAATCATCGGCACATCGTCGCCTATGGTTTCGCTCAGGCAGGTGGTGGCAATCCCGATAACCTCCGGCTTGTACTGGTTGCTCACATTTTTCAGCCCGACTTTCAGATTATGGCTGCCACCAAACACCGCGCTCTCCTCATGAAAGTTTGATGAGGCGATATCAATCGGCTCTTTATAATGGCTGATCAGGTAGCGTCGTATATAGGTTGCACACCCTTGCGAACCGTGCAGAAAGGGGACGCAGTTTTCTATGCCACGGAAGGCCAGGCAGGCTCCCAGTGGGTTGCAGAGCTTGCAGGCGTTCTGCGTAGCGGTTTTCGCATGTTCGTGACTCATTGTAATCCTCCTTTTCTTGGAGCGAACTGCCAGACAGGGCTCATCACCGACTGATAGACCTCCAGTGCAAAATTGTACATGCCCACAAAGCCAGCAAGCGGGATTTTCCGCTCATGGTTATGATCGCAGAAACCTATGCCAAGCTTGAAGGCAATCGGGCGCTCTTTGACCCCGCCTATAAGCAGATCGGCCCCCTTCTCAAGAATAAATTTTGAGAGTTCCACCGGATTTGAATCGTCAACAATCACCGTCCCCTCATCGCACATCTCCTTAAGCCTGGCATAGTCATCCTTGTTGCCGGTCTGCGAGCCGGCAAGCACCACTGACATGCCGATAGAACGGAGCGCCTTAATGAGCGAAAAGGTCTTGAAGGCACCGCCAACATAGATGGCAGCCTTTTTGCCGGTCAACGCTTTTTTGAACTTTTGCAGAGAGGGATAAAGAGTTTTTACCTCTTCACTGACAATCTGCTTTGCCGCATCCATAATGTCTGGTCGCTCCGGAAACTTCAAAGCCACATCATAGAGCGATTTCGACATATCCTCAATGCCGAAATAGGAGACACGAATAAAGGGAATGCCATACTTCTCCTCCATCTCTTTGGCCAGCCAGGTCATGGATCCCGAGCACTGTACCACATTGAGAGAGGCACCATGGGCACGCCGCACGGCATCAATACGTCCGTCCCCCGTCAGGGTGGAGACCACTTCAATCCCCATCTTTTCGTAGTATTGCCTGATAATCCACGCTTCACCGGCAAGGTTAAATTCGCCCAGAATGTTGATGCTGTATTTGCTTATATCCTCAGTTGAGCCAGTGCCTATCAACTGCATCAGTGCATGACAGGCGGCTTTATAGCCATCTTTTTTGGTGCCTTTGAAACCCTCAGAGTGCACTGGAAGCACCGGAATCCCTGTTTCACGAGCCACTTTTCTGCAGACGGCCTCAATATCGTCACCGATAAGGCCCACAATGCAGGTTGAATAGATAAAGGCCGCTTTTGGTTTGTACTGCTCTATTAACTCAATGAGCGATGTATAAAGCTTTTTCTCACCGCCGTAGATGACATCCATCTCCTGAAGATCAGTCGAAAAGCTCAGGCGGTGCAGCTCGGGGCCCGAAGAGACCGCGCCGCGAATATCCCAGGTGTATGCAGCGCATCCGATAGGCCCATGAACCAGATGAATGGCATCAGCCACCGGATAGAGTACCACTCTGGAACCGCAGAAAACGCAGGCACGCTGGCTCACCGATCCTGAAAGACTTGAGGTGTCACAAGCAATATCAGCCTGTGTCATACCACTTCTCTTCTCCAGAATCTGTTTCTTCCTTCCCTCAAGAATACCAAGATGCTCCATAGCCATACCCCTTTCAATAAATAAGTTTGTTTCGGCTTTTTCTTCCCCATACTCTCCAGATTCTGAACCGGATACCATTCTGCGGGGAGGGCTACCCGTTGCACCCTCCCCGCAGTGTTGGCCTCTTTTCCTTACATCACCAGCTCAAACTTCTCCTCCAGCGCGTCACGATCCTGACGATCCATCAAAACGCCGAGAATCTTCTCCACCAGTCTCAAGCCACCGCTGTACCCGACATTCGGGAAGTAACTGTGGCCGATTCGGTCAAGAATCGGGAATCCAAACCTGATAAACGGCACATCTTCGTCACGGGCCATATACTTGCCATAGGTGTTACCAATCAAGAGGTCAACCGGCTCACTCTTCATCCACTGATGCAACAGGAACATATCGGCACCAGTGCCATTGCGGAAATTGGTTTCAGGTGACCTTGCATCCAGCAAGAGACGCATCTGCTTCTCAAACTGCTGGCCAGGTGTGCCGCTGACGATATGCGCTGGCTTCATATTCAGGTCAAGCAGGAACTCTGTGAGAGGAAGAAGCTGATCCGGATCGCCGAACAGAGCGACTCTTTTTCCATACAGATACTGCTCCATATCGCCCATCACATCAACCAGCCGTCCCCTTTCAGCCGTCACTTCATCAGGTACTGTCACACCAGCCGTCTGGCTGAGCGCCATGATAAAGCGATCGGTAGCCGAGAGGCCAAGAGGTATGTCAACCGTTTCAAATGCCACTTTGCATTTTTTCTCAAGCGCGATTGCGGCTGGTTCAGCGCTGATGCTGCCCAGCGCCAGGGTCGAAAGGCTGTCGCCAATACTTTTCAGCTCGGCGATGGTTGTGCCGCCTTTCGGATAAAAGACATGCTTGCCGCTCTGCGGCGCATCAAGCACATCCGAAGTGTCAGGAAAAAGCACAATGTTGACACCCAGAACCTGGGCAATGCGTTTGATTTCACGCATGTCCGAAGGCTCCATCCATCCGGCGATAATGTTGTGCTGACTCTTTTTTACACCGGTAGACACTGCGAATTGTGTCGCAATACCCGTTACCATATTGGCATAGCCGGTGACGTGTGAACCGACAAAACTCGGCGTGCTGGCATAAATGACATACTTGCCCTCAGGGATTTTACCGTCATCTTTCGCTTTTTTGCTGATCTGCTGCAAGTCATCACCAATCGTTTCACTGAGGCAGGTTGAGTGTACCGCAATGATATCCGGATCATAGACCGCAAAGATCGTGTCAATGGCCGACAGCAGGTTGGCCTGGCCTCCAAAGACCGAGGCACCTTCAGTAAAAGAACTTGTCGCCGCCATAACTGGCTCTTTGTAGTGGCGCGTCAGGGTGCTCCGGTGATAGGAGCAGCACCCCTGCGAGCCGTGGCTGTGAGGCAGACAGCCATGAATACCAAGTGCGGCATACATGGCACCGATCGGCTGGCAGGTCTTTGCCGGGTTGATCGTCAGCCCTTCGCGCACTTTAACCTCTTTTGATGTGTGTCGTAATAGCATAATTCAATAATCTCCGTTTTCCATGTTCATTACTGTGTCACGTAACTGGCTGAAAGTCCTTTGCCGTTTCCGGCTTTTTCCCATGGTGCCTTGATCATCTTCCAGACAGGATTGTTGACCATTCGATCAATATCCCTGTAGAAATTGATGGCACCCTCAAAACCTGTGTAAGGTCCGCCATAGTCGTAGCTGTGAAGCTGTTTCAGCGGAATGCCCATCTTCTGAACCACATACTTCTCCTTGATACCCGCGCAGAAAATATCGGGTTTGTAGATTTCAATCAGTTTTTCAGACTCATAATGGCTGAGGTCGTCAACAACCAGCGACTTTTTGGTCATCTGCTTCATCATACCCTCGTATCCGTTGATCTCCAGCCCCTTCTCCCTGAGTTCCTCAAGTTCAGCATCGGATTTTCGCGGGTTATAGAGTTCCGGATCCGGGACAATTTTCAGCTCCTCAATGTTTTTGCTGTCCGCATCCACCTTGATGCCTGGTAACACGTGACGTCCTTCGTAGTCGTCGCGGTGTGCAAACTCGTATCCTGCGGCAACGGTGGTCATCCCAAGCTCGTTAAAAAGATCCTGGTAGTGGTGTGCTCGTGAGCCACCCACAAAAAGCATCGCTGTTTTTCCCGTTGTCCTTGGCAAAATCTCCTCAATGACCGCCTTAACCTTCGGTGCCTCCTCGGCAATAACCGCTTCAACCTTTGCCTTGAGCTCCTCATCGCCAAAGTACTCAGCAATCTTCCGCAACGACTTGGCGGTCGATTCAGCCCCGACAAAGTTCACCTTCATCCACGGAATACCGTACTTCGTCTCCATCATATCGCCCATGTAGTTGATAGAGCGGTGACAGAGAATCACGTTAAGATCGGCAGTATGGGCATTCTCAATCTGACTGACTGTTGAGTTACCGCTGAAAGAGGAGACCAGCGTGATGCCCACCTTTTCAAAAATGCGTTCAATTTCAAAAGCATCACCACCGATATTGTATTCGCCCAGAAGGTTCAACTTGAACTTCCCCTCGCTCGGTGTGTTGTTGCGGCCAACCATGTGCTTGAAGACACCGTTGTTGGCAATGTGGTGGCCAGCCGACTGACTGACACCCCTGTACCCTTCGCAACTGAAGCCAAAAACATTACAGTCTCCAAACTTCTCTTTCATCTCTCGCGATGCCGCATGAACGTCATCTCCGATAAGACCGACCGGACAGGTCGAAAAAACAGCGATCGACTTTGGGTGAAAGAGGTCATACGCCTCCTGTATTGCCTGTTTAAGCTTCTTCTCACCACCAAACACAATGTTCTCCTCCTGCATGTCGGTCGAAAAACAGTATGGAATGTAGTTTTCGTCCATGAGCGACTCAGTTCTTGTCTGGTTACGTCGGGTCAACCAGGCATAGAAGCTGCATCCGATAGGGCCATGAACGATGTTGACGATATCACGGGTAGGCCCAAGCACCACACCTTTACACCCAGCATAAGAGCATCCGCGCTGTGTTATGATTCCCGGTACTGTACGCACGTTGGCCTGCACCTCGGGAATCGTGTCGGGATCGTTGATGACAATCGATTTCGACCGTTTTTTTGCCACCTTGGCAGGGTATTTCTGTATCAGCTCCTCCCTGACTTTGGATGGATCTGGAATAATTCTGTTCGCCTCCATGAAAATCTCTCCGTTTACACCTGTTAAATATTGTTCGTTAGCCCAGCGCCACATCTCCGGTTTCGCCTGTTCTCACCCTGACCGTCTCGATAATCGGTGTTACAAAAATCTTACCATCACCATGGTTACCGGTCTGATTTGTTGCTATAATGGTGTCAATGGCTGTTTTACACAGCTCATCCGGCACAACAACCGTCAGAATTCTCTTTGCCACCAGCCTTGGAGGACCTCCGAGCTGGGCAATGGCTTCGGGATGGCCAGCTTCGGCACCTCTCAGGATATCTGAATGCACCTGCCCAACTCCCCGTCCCATGACCCGACCAGTTGCGGTGAATGCCGGTATTCCTGCGTCTATCAGCGCCTTCTTCGTGGCATTGACCTTATTCATCCGTATAACTGCAATAAGCTCTTTCATTTATGCCTCCTTTGCCGGAAGGAGCGGGTCGGTTTCCCTCTCTCCAGTACTTATGGTATAGATCTCCTCGACTGCTGAAACAAAGATTTTGCCATCACCGAATTTGCCATCAGATCCAGACTTCGCATTCTCAATAATTGCCCTGATGACGAAATCTTTGTCGATGTCGGGTACAACGGTAATAAGCATCTCTTTAGGGATTTCATCATACACCACATCGGCAACCTGCAAACCACGTTGCTTGCCGCGTCCGACAACCGATATTTTCGTTACTGCCGGAAAACCTGCTTCAAGGAGTCCCTGCATGACATCGTACACCTTTTCTGGCCTGACAATTGTTCTGATCATTAACATCTCTCTGTACTCCTTTTTTTAGTTAGCGATACCAAATTCAATGAGAAGTGCTTCCAGCTCTTCAATCTCAAGCGGCTTGGGAATGACAAACAACTTGTTTTCGTCAATCTTTCTTGCAAGAGCCCTGTACTCATCAGCCTGTTCGTGAGTTGGATCAAATTCAATCACCGTCTGGCGGTTGATCTCAGCACGTTGTACAAAATTGTTGCGGGGCACAAAGTGGATCAACTGAGTACCAATCTTCTTTGCAAGCTCTTCAATCATCTGCCGTTCGTTATCCACATTACGGCTGTTGCAGATCAGGCCCCCAAGCCGCACTCCGCCTGCATCAGCATATTTCAGAATACCTTTACAAATGTTGTTGGCAGCGTACATCGCCATCATCTCGCCCGAACAGACGATGTAGATCTCCTCAGCCTTTCCGTCACGAATCGGCATTGCAAATCCACCGCAGACAACGTCACCAAGCACATCATAAAAGACGTAGTCAAGATCCCATTCACTATCAAATGCTCCAAGCTGTTCGAGAAGGTTGACCGAGGTGATAATTCCACGCCCTGCGCAACCAACGCCAGGCTCAGGACCACCGGACTCGGTGCAGCGGGTTTTTCTGTAACCCTCTTTGATGATATCTTCAAGTTCGACCTCTTCACCCTCCTCGCGAAGTGTATCGAGCACCGTTTTCTGCTGTAAACCGCCCAGCAGCAGTCGAGTAGAGTCTGCTTTAGGGTCACAGCCGATAACCATCACCTTCTTGCCCATTTCCGCCAGACCGGCAACTGTATTTTGTGTCGTGGTTGATTTGCCGATACCACCTTTTCCATAAATAGCTACTTTTCTCATTTTTGTACTTTTTTAGGTTAATCAATCCCTTTGCCTTAACTATCCAACATTATTTCGTTATTTGCTTGAATAGTTATGGAAATATTTAGCAAAACGCGTGCCAAAGTACCATGCTATCGGTGATACTGGCTCAAATTAAAAGGAGAGAAGCGCTAACCCCCTATTACAAAAGCTGTTTTGTGTAACGGTTGAGTTTCAGCAGGGCTGGGCGGAGGGGAGGCACTCCTGAATGAAAAAGAGTCTATTGACTACAAATTTGTGGGATTATCGTAAAAAATACATTCTTGTAGTATTGCTGAGAGAAGGGAGGCTTCTTTTTTTCCATGAACACATTCAAGCACCGTGTGCGGTAACCGGCAGGATACGGAAGGCTCAAACATAAAAAGCTCACAAACAGAAAAATCCCGCAATAACACTCTCTCTCTTTGAGAAAAGTTATTGCGGGATTTCACCAACGGCCATGAGGAGAGTGTTTCTCCTCATCAACAGTATCTACTTGTCAGCAAGTTCTGGCAGCAATTTCATGAAATGGTCAATGTTATCCGGGTACGAGGCGGTTAATGCTGAGAGTGTCTGCTGGTATTTTGTATAGACGACATCACCTCTTCTCAGCTCATAACTCTCTTTTTCGCCATTCACCACCAGCTCAAGATCATAAATGAACCAAGCAATTTCAGCCTCCTCCTTTTGAACCGGAACCAGGTTGGGAAGAGTCTCAAAATAGCTGCGGTTGATGGCCACAGCCATCTTTTTATGCCAGGAGTGAAGGATTGATCCCTTAAAAATAAGTTGAGGAACAAGACTCTCCCTTTGAGCGGAAACATAGTCGGGCTGAGGATAGTTGGATTGCGCAGACCAGTCCATAAGAGAGTTGCCAAGGGGATCTTTCATATAAAAATCGAATGGATCGCGGGCATCACCCGAAATAAAGGCCGTCTGAACCTCAATCGCGCCAAAATCAACCATTTTTCCATGTTGATCATAAGCAATCAAGACGACATCAATGTCACCTGCCGATCTCCCGTAAGCATCTTTCAGTTCAACCTCGGTCAACGAGCTCCAGCGAACGCCCTCTTCAAAAAAGAATGATGCGGCATCATCAGTAATCAGCCACTCTTCGCGAAAACGCACCGGGCAAGTGATGACAGGTTTGTCCTGATGCAGAAGAGAGCAGACCCCAAGAGGATTTTTCGGATGCCCCTTTGTGCAGTTGGGTACCCGGTTATTAAAAGGACATTGCCGATGCGAACGGTACCGTTGTGCCTTTGCAGAGGGGTCTGTTGTTGTAAAACCAAAGACTTCAGCCAACGGATGCTTGAAATTGTTCATGCTGTATAAAGTTTGCGACGGAGTGGGTTGAAGAGTATTGCTGTAACCATGATCTATTTGAAGAGAAAGACCCTGCGAATGCTGAATCAAAGAGAGCTGAGACTCTGGCTCACTCTCCTGCGGAATCTCCTCGTCTTTCGATGTTGTTTTTTCCTGAAGAGATGCAGTGCTCCTGCCGCCATCGGCTTCAATGCTTGTCTCCTCAAGTTGCCTGAAAGTCTCTGTCTCCTCAACATCGGGTTGAGAAACGAGGGCCACAGGCAGCTCGTTGTCATCAACAGTCTCAACCTCACTGCTTAGCGACAGATCAGAGGGAACCGAGGACGGTGCCGGGGGGGTGAGCGTAAAGGATGGCCTGCCATTGACAAGATCGATGCTTTGACTTAACTGATCAATCTGCTGCTGCTGATTCAGCCCGATTTGCAACAGAGTCTCCCTGATCTCCGGATCATCGACATCTGCTGCCAGGGCATTAAAAACATCCCGTTTTTGTTTTTTTATTTCAGCCATAGAGCCGAAAAAATCCAACAAATCTTTGTTAATAAACATCTTTTGAGCTTTTGACTATAGATTCAATAAGCGCTTTTGTAATTGCCTTCTGAGTATTCATGTCGGCATCAAGCTTTTGTAACATCCTGACAATTCTCATCTGCACCTTCTCATCAAGGGTAGAATACCTCAAGACATTCTGGATGTGGTTAGAATAGATGCCAACAACCGACGCTTCACTTTTTTCTATGGCACTTATTTTTTTGAGTAACTCTTCTTTTTCGATCATGGTTGAATACTTTTGGAAAATGGCATCACCAAAATCAGTGAAAAGCCAATCAGGCTTGGGAAATTAGTAAAAAAATATCAATTTTTTTTCATATTCCAAATTTCTGTAATCAGAAGGAGCCCAAACGCTTTGTTTTGGAACTATCCCGCAGGTGTTCAAAAAGAACGGCAAACGCTTCCCAAAAAAGGGGCAAACAACGGCAACAGAATTTCTCGTCAAGCCTCAGTCCCAATGTTCAGAGGCCGGCAGATTGGGACGGGCGCGAAGGGGCTCTGAATAGTGAGTTGCAATTAAACTCTCCCATCTTGCCCGGGTCAGCTCCTCTATTGTACAGTTAAACCCCTCTTTTTTCATAAATCCAAGAAACCTCTCCCTGAATTTTTCATCATCTTTTAACTTCTCAACAAATTTTTTTGCATGATCATCCGACATTTGAGCCTCCTTTCATACGTTAAGCCACTGAAAAATAATCACAAAGAAGATCAAAAAAACTTTTCCTCATGATTCTCTTCTTGCAACACTTCAGAGAGAGTAAACGTCGTGACCTCTGTAATAGTTCACTGTCGCGAGCCTTAACGCCCCACACTCTTCAGGAAACAGTTCAGCGACCACCGTCTGAACTGAGCGGCGTGGGCATCTGCTTACCGGTTGCCTTGATAATGTGATAATATTCCGGTAACCATGAAAGGCTGTTAATGTAATAGTCATTGTGCTCATTATAAAAAAATCCATCATCATTTTTTCTCATGCTATGGCGTATTTGCTGCAAGAGCGATGGAGAGAGAGAGGAGCCTGCAGCCTCGGTCGCCGCGTATGCCGCACTGTAAAAAAGAGCATTTTGATAAGCCTGGTCTTTTGATGGATTGCTCAGCTCCTTCTCAAAAGAGGCAGAAAACTGACGAAGGACAGTGAGAGCTCTCTTATCTCCAGAGAGGTAATAGTCTGCGGCAATTCTCAAAGGAACCCTCACAGCATCCCAACCGTACACCGCATCATTTCCCGGAAGTTCAGTAATATTGCCCTCTGCATCAACTGCGATCCAGTCCGGCACCAGTGTCCCTTTTTTCAGGACACCAGGAAAATCAAGAAGCTTCCCCAGCATGTAGTAGGTCGTATCCACCAGTTCAAGCCAGCGATGGTCACCACTCACCTCAAAAAAAAGTTTAAAATGAGACGGAGCATAGTACGAAGGATTCAAGGCCGTCAGTTGATCCGGTTGATTATATTCCCGGGGCCAGGGAAGAAAATAGAGTCTTCCATTGATGATCGCCGTCTCCTTTTCAAGGACACTCTGCAACACCTGTTCAGCAAGAGTTCGATACCGCACATCATTCCATTTCCGAGAGGCAAGGATAAGGCTGTATGCATAATCAATATCGGCATCAGAAGCCGACTTGCGGTCGGCAACCACTCCGTTTTGATAGTGCCAGGCAAGCAATCTGTCGCCATCCGAGCTCTTGCGCGACAACGCCCCTTCGGTCCAGTCAAGGCACTCATCGAAGGTGGCGTGGTCATTCATCAGCACTGCACGGAGCATGCCGTAAGCCTGACCTTCAGAAACGGTATCGTTATTATCCCTCGGACGGCAAACTCGACCATGAACAATAAACGTTCTCTTGTAGTGTATCCAAGAGCCAAAAGCGATCTCTGCCGAATTCTGTGTTATTGATGAACAGTTTATTGTTAGTAAAGGCACAAAAATGAGAACAATAAACAGGAGCAACCGTTTCATTTTCGGTTGAAGTTAAAAAGTCCACTAAGAAGAATCAACTGGAAGCCCATCCAGAATACATTGATACCAAGAATACTGACCACACCGTCATTGTTGATGATTCGCATGGCACCCCATGCAAACGTCACAAAAACAACTGATATAAGAAGCAATTGAGGCCAAAGGCTGAGCCAGGGAACATTGTTCGAATTGCCCTTTGGTGTCACCTGAAATCCCTTTTTATTAATATTTAACAGGCCAACAATAGACGCGCTTAAATAGACCGGCATGGAGAGAGCCGTCAGCATCTGCACCTTTATCATATTGCTGAGCTTGTATTTCTTTTTTACCATACTCGAATAAAAAATATAGTTCGAGAGAATAAAAAAAGGCACAAAGGTAACTGAGTAAACAAACGAATCGATGTTGTATGAATTGATATCAAAAAAGATGTACATGATAGGTCCTGCCATCAAGAAAAAATAGGACCACCCAATAAAATAGTAGGTTGTTGAGATAAGATACTCAAGCCACTGCTCAGGGCGAAGCGCCTTGATATCGGTAAAAAAGGTTTTAACCAATTTCCGAAAGAGTTGCGATGTACCCAGCGCCCATCTATTCTGCTGTGTAAAGTACGCAGCCAGATCTTCAGGGGCCATGCCAAACGTATAGGCTTTATGAATAAAGAACGATTTCCACTTCTTTGTATGCAGCTTGAGTGAGGTCGCAATGTCTTCAGTCACCGTCTCCTCATCAAAATTCCCAACATCATTAAGCGCTTCACGCCGAAAAACTACGTTTGTCCCACAGCAAAACATAGCCTTGTTGATTGTTTTGCCAAGGCAGATATATTCGTAGAAAATAGCCTGCTGGTTATGGGCAATCATTGCCACCGTGCTGTTATCCCCATTCGAATAGAACTGGGGTGTCTGTATAAATGCAAGTCGCTCATCGGCCTCCAGAAACGGAACCAGCGTCTTCAAAAATACCGGCATGGGATTCTGGTCAGCGTCAAAAATAGCGATATACTTCTCTGAGAGAGTTTTAAGCACTTCATTGATCATGCCGGCTTTAGCGCCATGGTTGTTACTGCGGGTGAAAAGGTTGACACCCAATTTTTCCGCAAGCTCTCTGGCCTCCTGTTTGTAACTTTCAAGAGTAGAATCATCAAGCAGATACACATTCTTGTTCTCATAGGCAATGTTCAGGCATGTCAAAAGAGTGGTCTCCACAATCTCCTTCGACTCATGTCGGGCGGGAATAAGAATAGCGACTGAGGCATTACTGTCCGGCTCTTTCTGCCTGATGACCAGCGGACGTAAATTCTCCCGAAGAACATCAATAAAAAAGAAAAATGAATGAAAAAGTATAAAGGTCTCTGCAAAGAAAAACATCAGGCTGAACACCAATTCAAGAGTGGTGAATGGAGCAATGATGATGTAATAAATGCGAATGCCAATATAAATAATGAGCAGGAGAAGCAGTATGGTTACCTGTGTAATCAGAAACCAGGAATTTTTCTTATCACGCATGTTTCTTGTTATTTATATGGCAACATTAAAAAAACCATCGTATTTCAGCCTTCACCATTTTGTCCTCGTAAAAAGCCGCCGTAGCCCATGAATACTGGGTTTCGAGAGACGAAGAAAAACGGTTGCTCCAATCATGGCAGAGCGTAGCACGAACCTGGTGCGACACATTATCATTGGGTTCGGCTATCACCTTATAGGATGTTGTATAGTATGTTTCATTAACACCCTGGAACAGCTCTCCATTGAAATAGTGGCGAAAGTCTATCCCCACAGAGTGGGTTGTAAAGGAGGATGGCGTCCAGTAACTATGAAGAGACACATCATGAAACCCATAGTTTTGTAAACGGTACACAAGGTTCAGACGTTCTTTGCCGACGAGGAGGTGGGCAGTAACATCACCCCCGGCAGTGAAGCAGCGGTTCCCGTCCGAATAGGAGGCCACCTCATAATCGAGCCCCGCATTCCAGTTTCGGTAACCATCATAGAGTAATCTGCCCTGCCATCGATCTCTCTGGAGTCTGCTCCTTAATGTCTCTGCATTATCGATGACCTCTTCATTGCGAAACGCAACGTCCAGATGAACGTTATTAAACGGTTGACTCTGAGTTTCAAGGAATCCCGTATGATTGTTTTCAATGTTCTGTGAATTTGCGTGATAACTGTAAGCCCCGCGGATCACAAAATCAGGCAAATGGCGATATTCAATCCCGGTCGTTATGTTATTCTGATGAAACTTCCCTGGAAAATTTTCAAAACTGAACGATTTATTGTCATAGTGTATAAAACCAGTGAGCTGCTCTTCCAGGGGATAAGAGAGCGACGAATAGAGCCCGGTATAACTCACATTGGTGCTTTTCCATTCACTTTTTACATTGAAATACTCAATGCCGCTTCTGAAAAGTCTTTTTGAAGAGAGGATATCACCTTTCTCTTTTGCCAACGCCGCCTGGCGGTGTTCGGGCATCAGTTTCAGCATCATTTGATAGGTCTCTGCCGCCTCACTCCACTTTGCGCTCTGCATGTAAAGCTGACCGAGGTCAAACAGCGCCTCCGGGTCATTTGGCTCTACAAGAAGCCAATTTTTATAACCCTCTACCGCCGGTCGCCAGGTATTGCGGTAATATGCCCTCTTTGCAAGCGACTCCGCCTGGAGCCCCTTGTTGTTGGGATAGCTCCTCACAGCCTCATCATAGACCGTTTCAGCATCCCCGTATCTTGCCATCCATCCAAGCACGCGCCCTTTCTCCCTGTAGGCCTTTTGGCGGAAATACTCGCTCTTCTGACCATTGGCGCGACTGATCAAACTATCGTAATTCACCAATGCATTTGCGTAGCTTCTCTGCCAACTTGCAATTTCAGCTTTTATCAGCAGGGCCGTCTCGTTGGGATGATTTTTAGGAGAGCGTTTAATCAACTCGTCACTGAATTTAAGAGCCTCGGAAAAGTCCTGTTTTCCCAATGCCACGTTAGCCTTTGTCTCCAGAACAACAATATCCCTCGAATATTGCGTTTCAACGGCAGCGAGCAGCTTTTCAGCCTCGGTATACTCCTTGCTGCTGGCAAGTTTGTAGATGAAGGCTATTGCGTAATCCCTTTTTTTGTAATCGTTCTGTCTGTTTTTTGTAAAATATTTCAGATAGTACTCTGTTGCCTTGCCATACTGCTTATTCGTATACAGGACATCAATATACTCACGCTGCGTAGCATCACTCGTGTCGCCGGTAACAAGAACACTTTCAATCATTTTCAGAGTGGCCTCCCAACGGCCAGTCCACGAATAAGCCTTTGCGGCTTTCATGATTAATTTCGTCTCTTTAGGGTTGATCTTAATCAAGCGGTCATAGATTGGCAGGGCTTTTTCTGCATTTTGAGCCGCTATATAGAGATCGATAATCTTTCTCAAAACAGCATCATCATCCGGGTAATCGTTGAGGAGTCTGGCCACCACAACCTCTCCGCTCGTGTAGTCTTTGGCAGCAAAGAGAGAACTGGCAAGTTTCACCGTTGCCTGTTTGTCAAGAGCGCCGCTTGTAAATGATTCCATTGTCACAGGCACAGGTTTACTCTTCCTGACATGTGTTTTCGCTTTATGCACCGCTGTATGACCTATGGCAGGTTCAACAAGCAAGGCCATGCCTGCCATAGCGATAAAAAAAAAATTATTGCTTGATTTCATTGTTACTTCGAAGAATTTAGCTGTGTATTAAAGCCGTTATAAACTACCCGGTACCTGATTGACTTGATTTTCAAGGCTTGCAGAATGTATAGACAACCCAACTCTCGTACAAAGTATCAGTCACCCAATAGAATTGAGTGAGCAAAAGCGCCTTTTTCAGATGAATCAACAACTTCATGTGCCTTTAACAACCACCCTTACAGTCAGAGTTGACCATCTCCCGCACAATAATACAAAGCTTTATCAAATAAACAAAATTCGTATGAAAAACGCAGTATGACTTTTTCCTGGAGGGAAAAATCTTTTGGAGTGTAAACTACAAGAGCCATCCAACACAATCAGTTGGATGGCTCTTGAACCCTCTGCTTATGACCTTGACGCTCTATTGCTGAGACGAGATCACAATCTTCCATGTTTTTGTACCAATCTTCAACTGTACCGTGACAGTCTGGGCAAGATCACCGGTCGTGACGCTCGATGCCTTGAACACTTTGGCAACTGAGTCATAGGTTATCCACGATGGAAGTGGCTGGCTGTTGCCGTTCGCATCGACAAGAGAGACCGACTCACCTCCGGCAATTGCCGCAGTCTGAACATCTTCAGGAAGAGGCACTGTGAATGATGCCCCACCGCCTGTACTGAGCGATGCAGCAGGAATCGTGACATCAATTTCACCAGGTACCGCTACGCCTGCACCAGTTCCGCTAACCGTTGGAGCTGCAACATACTGCACGACAAGACCCGTTGCAGAAGTTATGGCAGGAGCGCCAACAACCGGCGGAGTAACCGGAGGGGTTACCTGTTGCTGTGTTGCCACCTGCAGGATGTTCGCTGTTGTACTGGCCTGGCTTGTGATAGCATAGTTATTAACGTCGGCACCACTGTAGCTGCTTGCTAATGTTACCAGTTTGCCTGTTCCTGCAAGCTCAGTGTCAAACACACCTACAGAAGAGACCAGAAGCTGGTCACCCGCAAGCCAGCCGGTTGCACCATTTGAGTTGGTAATAGCTGTCACTGTGCCATCATAGTTCTTGTTATAGGCGGTTATGCCCGAGATGTTGATCGGCAACTTCAGGATAGATGCGGTGGTGTTGCTTTGATCAACAACGCTGTAGTTAGCCAGGTCGGCACCACTGTAGGAGCTTACGAGATTAACCGTTTTACCAAAAGCTGCGTTCTTGTCTCCAAATGTTCCAGAGACACTCAATCCAATGCTCTCACCATCAACAATGTTGTTGAATATTGCACCGGCACTCTGGACCTGTGCAGTTGTTGTGCGATCATAGGTCTTGTCTGAAGCAGTGATACCCGAAACCGTCACCACTCTTGGCGTAATGCTCGCCTGAGTGGAAAGCTGATCCTGAATAATATAATTAGACAGATCGGTCTGCTGGTCGCCGGAGAAACTGTTGCTCAGAGCAACAAGCCGGTTGGTACCAACATTTTTGCTGTCAAAAGTACCTGCCGTTGTCAGCCCGATACTTTCACCCGCCACAACATTACTGATCAGGACATTGCCAGTTTGTACCTCGGCAAGAGTGTTGCCATTATAAATCTTGTTGCTGGCGGAGATCCCCGAAACAGTGACAGTTCTGTGAACAATATTTGCCTGAGTTGCAAGTTGCTCCTGAATCGTATAGTTCCCCAGATCTGTTGTCTGATTTCCGGAGTAGTTGCTGTTCAGTGTAACCACTCTGTTGTTGCCAACATTTTTGCTGTCAAAAGTTCCGGTTGTTGTCAGCCCGATACTTTCACCCGCAACCACATTACTGACAAGAGCGTTGGCAGTTTGTACCTGTGCAAGAGTGTTGCCGTCATAGATCTTGTTGCCTGCAGTGATACCTGAAACGGTAACCGCTCTCGGTGTAATAGTTGCCTGGGTGGAAGCCTGATCCTGAATCGTGTAGTTTGACAATTCAGTAGACTGGTTACCGGCGTAGCTGCTGTTGAGTGCAACAACCCTGTCGACTCCAATATTCTTACTGTCAAACGACCCGGTAGCGTTCACACCAATGCGCTCACCATCAACAACGTTGCTGACAAGAGCGTTGCCGGTCTGTATCTGGGCAACGGTATTGCCATCATACACCTTGTTGTCGGCGGAGATGCCAGAAACGGTAACCGTTCTGGGAGTAATACTGGCCTGGGTGGAAGCCTGATCCTGAATCCTGTAATTGGAGAGTTCAGTATTTTGATTGCCCGAATAGCTGCTGCTCAACGCCACAGTTCTGTCTGTGCCGACGTTTTTACTATCAAAATTGCCGGTTGAAGCAATACCAATGTTCTCACCATCGACTATGTTGCTGAAGAGGACATTCTCTGTCTGAAGTTGCGCAACGGTGTTGCCATCATAGGTTTTGTTATCAGCCGTTATTCCAGATACCCGGATTGTTCTCGGGGTGATACTTGCCTGGGCTGCAGACTGATTTTGAATAATGTAGTTTGAAAGGTCAGTCTCCTGGTTACCAATGTAATTACTCTTCAGCGCAACAACCCTGTCGACCCCGACATTCTTGTTGTCGAAAGAGCCCGAGGCGGTCACCCCGATGCGCTCACCATCAACGATGTTGCTGAAGAGTGCCTTGCTGGTCTGTACCTGCGCGATAGTATTGCCGTCATAGATCTTATTGTCAGCGGTAATACCAGAGACCGTAATGGTTCTCGGTGTAATACTGGCCTGAGTGTAATCCTGCCCTTCAATAATATAGTTCGAGAGGTCAGTCTCCTGGTTGCCGAGGTAGCTGTTTCTCAGAGAAACAAGCTTGTTCTCCCCAACATTTTTACCATCAAATGTCCCCCATGACCGTATACCGATCTGTTCACCATCAACAATGTTCTTGAAGCTGGCATTGCCTGTTTGCAGTTGCGCAATGGTGTTGCCATCATACACCTTGTTCTCGGCCGTAATACCAGAAACGGTAACTGTTCTTGGAGTGATACTTGCCTCGGTTGAACCCTGCCCCTCAATGATGTAGTTAGAGAGCTCTGTTCCCTTATTTCCTGAGTAGCTACTCTCAAGTGTGACCTGTTTGTTCCAACCAACATTTTTATCATCAAAAGCTCCTGTTGTCGTCACCCCGATACTTTCACCCGCAACAATATTATCAAAAAGAGCATTTTCAGTACGAACCGTTGCAACGGTATTGCCGTCATAGATCTTGTTGTCCGCCGTGATACCCGAAAGTGTCACTGTTCTTGGCGTTATTGCATACTGCCCGGTATAGTAACCCACGGCATAGTCCGAAGAGAGCTGGTTCTTGTCAGAACCAGGCAGAATGGAATAGCCTGAGCCAACATTCTTGTTCTCAGTCACAAAAGTGAGCCCATCGGCACTATAGCCCGAATCGCGAACGCCTATCGTGTTGATTGCAAGATTTTCCGCAACCGTTGTGCCATCATACACCTTGCTTCCGTTACCGGTCTCTACAATAATAGCCTTTGTTGCGGCGGTACCGACGCGGTAGTCTGCATACTCGTTGTTAGCTCCCAGAGAAACCTCACCGCTGAACAATTTATCTTCGTGTCCCGCACTATTGTGTTCACCCTCATTGTGTGAGCTGTCAGGAGTGAACTCAAGCTGCTGGGTAACACCGTCAACACGAACGCGAATGTTGGCTACTGTTGGAGCAACAAGCAGCATTTCGTTCCCGTTCGGGTTGACACCGTCATTAATATCAATCACACCGCCAACAGCAATAATCTGGCCGCCACTGCCGCAGTTCGCACCCGACACATCAAGGGTTCCCGAAAGGGAGGTGAGGCCATCGTTTGAATCCAGAATAATTTTACCGTCCCTCTGATGCAGGCCCGTGGCAACAATAACACCACTGTTATTGACTGCAGAGAGCATCACATTTTCAGCAGACTTTGCGCTCAAAACCACAAGACCACCCTGGGCGCCAATGTAGCCCTTGTTCTCTGCAAGAGCGTTGACCACGCCTGAATCTACGGTCAGATTAATCAATCCGTCGCCCTTGAAATCAACCGAAACCTGACTTCCCGCAGCCAGTGCTGTTGAACCAAGAGGTGTCGTAATTGATCCCGTTGCATCGTTAGTGACTTGTGGTGCAATCAAGGCAACAACACCACCGGGAGCATTGATGCTTCCACTGTTGAGAATAGAACCCGCAGCACCTGAAGTCTGCAAGCGATAGGATCCCGCAAGAAAATCAGCATCGTTAATATCGAGTGAAGATGCCACAAGGCCTCCCACATCAACCTGTGCGGAGTTGCCAAAGACAATACCGGAGGGGTTAACAAGGAAGATGTTTCCATTGGAAGAGAGTGAACCCAAAATTTGTGTCGGGTTCGAATCAGCAATCCGGTTAAGCGCCACAGCCGAACTTCCTGGCTGATCAAAACGTACCGCTGACTGCTGTCCGATGTTGAAGCTCTCCCAGTTGGCAATCAAGGCCTTGCTTGTCTGGCTGACAGTCATTTTGTTAGCTGTATCGCTGTATGCAATAGAGCCGGTGCCTGCGGCAATCTGTCCACCGGAAGGCAATGCCGCTGGATCCAGAGCGTACGCCGGAGCCCCTGCTGCAAGCAATGCTGTGAGAAGGGCAAGACTCGGCAACGATGATTTTGGAACACCACCGTTAGACTTCACCTTTTCAGATACCACAATCCACTTCTCTTTGGCTTGCGACCAGATAATGTTGTATATCCTGTTCATAGTGTCCCCCTTGTAACTTATTATTATAAAAACTTAAAGAAAAAATCTGCTTTTTTTTGGCTTTAATTCAGACACTTTCAGTCCTCTTTATCTCAATAAACCATTCTTTACGACTTAAATTACAAATTCCCCCAAAAATATCCAAACATTTCAGGGGGAATTTTTTTGGGGGGATAAACAGTTCGTTTTGGCCTTAAAAGTACATCATGGCCTGTACCCAGAAGCGGTTGTTCTCCGCTTTTCCATCGCTGTTATTGCCATTGACGGTTCGTCCCGGGTTGTCTCCAATGGTATGCGACCAACTCACCTGAGCGGTAAACTTGCCCGGAAAGGTGTAGTTGACCCCCAATCCGGCACCCTGCAGCCAGTATTCATTCAGGTTTGTCGCCGTCGCCAGCGGTATGCTTGTGGTATCCCTGTTCCGTTTCAAAAAACCCGCGTCATAAAAGCACATGGCCTGAAAGCTGCCCCATTCGGGAGGTGATGCGATATTATAGCGAATCTCGGTATTGATCAGGTGTCCATCATCCCCGGTTCCTTCGCCAACCGGATAGGCTCGTATTCCATAGGGTCCGCCAAGGCTGAATTTTTCACTGCTGTCAAGGTTTCTGATCGCACTCTGCGCTTTCCAGGCGACATTCAGTGTGGTGCGCTCAAGAAGGCGCTGCATCCGGGAGAGTCCAAAATTCAAACGAGCATAATAGCCCTCGGTTTTTCCAAGGTTCACCGGATCGAGTGCATCATGGAACGTGCCGGAGGTTAGAGCAAGATTCCAGTTTGTGTTCCCCCCGCCATAAAAGGTATCCTGAATATCTCCGTTGGCGCCGATTGTCAGACTGTGCAACACCCTGTCACGAAAATCGGTGCCAAGCGCCGAGTCCACCAGCGACTTATAGCTATAGGTAACGGTTGTCAATGCGTTTGATACCCGGCTTCGAAGGATGGGGTTGCTGATGCCGAGATCAAGGGTGTTGCTCCGCCCCGTGTACTGCAATGAGGCCAGTTCAGCCACCAGATTATAGTTCATGGTGGTGAAAGCAATATTTCCCTTCAGCCCTTCATAGATGATCGGAAAGGTGTAGCTGCCACGCCCCTGTATCAACCCCTCAGCCCGCGTTACCATCAAAGAGGCCTGGTCTCCATACTTGAAGGGGTCATTAGCACCAACCATCACGCTCTCTCTCCAGGTTCCTGTATAACGGTTCCCATAGTTGTCCAGCAACAAAAAACCTCTGAGCAGCGGCCCCTCGGTGGCCGAAAACTGAACGGCGCTTGTTCCAGGCTCACTGCCTGCGGCAATCGAAGAGCGTGCCGAAATTCCTGGCAAATCGTTCATGAGAAGCACGGCGTGCGCCAGACTTTTTTCATTGATCGGCTGGTCGGGATGCACTGTTCCATCAGCAATGCACTCAAGAATACACTGTTTGATCCTGACGCTCTTGTCTCGTTTGACAGCAACATTGCCATCACTTTTGCCCTGGCTCACCTCAATAAGCACGGTGCCAGTGGTAACATCCTGTTTGGGC
>Ga0194037_1000589_pt1 | contig 27949 bp, 27 predicted proteins | sample JunL306m_MetaG_FD_148653 | JGI IMG/M metagenome (GOLD analysis project Ga0194037, IMG submission 148653) | Anoxic zone freshwater microbial communities from boreal shield lake in IISD Experimental Lakes Area, Ontario, Canada - Jun2016-L304-6m | ecosystem: Environmental > Aquatic > Freshwater >...
TTCAGGGTAAGGTGAGTATAAGACATCTCGCTATGGGTTATTTGATTAGTTGCTCCACAACTATCGTACCCTAAAACGAGATGTCTTTTGTTAGAAAGGAAATTGCACTTCAGAATGGAACTTAAGACGCGTTCCTTGACAGATACCGCTTTACCAGGTATAGTTTTTTGGCGTTCTTTTGAGGAAAGTTCTTGAACAATATAAACCAAGGCAAACATGGAACAGATCGAAGAATTCGTGGGAAGTTATCCATTTCTCCTTATTCCCGAGACACAAGATGCGCTCGTATCCCTTCTCGCAAAAAAAGGACAGAACTATCGGACACCGGTAGCGGTTGATACGTCGGAAAACACGGAACGTCTGGCTCGTGAAAGCGGGAATGGAAAGACTGTCGCGGAGGATATCGCAAAAGTCGGGGCGGAAGCGAAAATCGACAAGGTGAGGAAAGTCCGTGGGGCGCGTGGCCCGATCGCCTGCGTCATGTGTGTCGTCGCGTTTTCCGATGGGTCGGTCCTGACGACGGACATGCATGGCAGGGTGGAGTCCGGGCCAAAAGATGTCCGTGACGCGAAGCAATTGAGCATATGGACGTCGCCGAACCTTTCCGGAAAACCAGCAAGTTTGTATCTCTGCGTCTGCGTCTCGGAAGGCAAGGGTCAGGAGACGAAATTTACCCGTGTCGAAGTGAAGAGAATCGATTTCCGATTCCGGATAATGAGCGATCTTTTCTTGAAGGAGATTCTTAAGAAAGGGTTTAGTCTTCCTCGGGCGAATCCGTACAGCACGTTCATACTTGAATTGACGGACGATCCGAAGTCTATGGAGCAATTCCTCATCAGTATGACTCTCGACGCGTACGATGAACTGTTGCCGGATATAGGCGATGCCTGGAAAGAACGTATCATGACTCATCGGGAAGATTCGGTGACGGCCTGATGGGTTAGAAAAAAGAAATGTCTGTTTTATGAACATAAAACGGGAATTTCGTATCGGGAATCACTGTCGGATAGGGGATTTGCCGATAATGTCCGAAAAATCAAAAAGGAACGCACCGCGATGCGTTCCTTTTTCATTTAGCTTTCCCTTAGTATCTATCTCAAATCTCAACGCCTCTATAAGCCAAAAAATCCGCTTGCCGGCTGAAATCCGAAAATTTCGGCTGCAAACCATTCAAAAATCGTCAGGTTACGATAGTAGCCTTCCTCATTTTTCATGGTTTTCGCGCGAAATTTTCGGATTTACAGCTCGACATGAGATTTGAGATAGATACTTAGAACCACTTTTTCGCGCGGAACACGAGGATGGTGAGGAGTGCGACGACGAGCATGACGGCCGAGTGGATCCAGAAGGCGTCGGGGTTCTCGGAGAGCGGGATGCGGGCGCTCATGGACATTACGTTCGAGTAGAGCGTGATCGGGAGGAGCACCGCGGAGAAGATCGTGAGGACCTTCATCGTCAGGTTGAGCTTGTTCGAGAGGAGTGAATTGTTCGTCGCCTCGAGGGCCTCGATGGTCTCCTTGGTGCTCTCGAGGATGTTCCAGATGCGGATGTTCGTTCCGATGAGGTCCTGAAAATAGACCCGGAGGTCGGCGGGGATGAATGGCTGCTCCTTTTGAGAGAGCGAGTCGAGGATGGACCGTTGTGGTTTGAGCGTCCGGCGGAAGTTGAGGATGTCCCGTTTGACGACCGATATCTCGAGCACCATCTCCTTCTCATGGTCCGAGAACACCTGCGTCTCGATGTAGTCGAGGTTCTCCGAGATGTGGTGCAGCTTCGGGAAGCATGAATTGAGCAGGATCTCGATGATGTGGTAGAGCAGGTGCGCCGGGGTCTTCGCGAAGTAGGTCTGCTGCTTCCCCTTGCTTTTGCTGAGCTTCGTGAAGAAGTCCCGGAGCTGGTAGATATCGTGCCGGTGAGAGGTGATAAGAAAGTCCTTAGTCAGGATGATGTCGAGTTCGCCGGGGTATGTAGTGCGAAGTGTGGTGTCGAAAAGTGGCGTGTGGATCGAGAGGAAGAGGCAATTTTCGTACTGAACCGCTTTCGGCTGGTAGGTCGGCGTGACGAGCTCCTCGATGGCGAGTGGGTGGATATTGAAATTTTCCTGCAGGTAGGTGATATCGCCCGCCTGTGGATCGAGAAAATCGATCCACGTGAAATTTCCGGATTTGATGACGTTCATATTCCGTTTCGGTGTTTGCTTTGATTTCAGTATACCAGATGAACCGTTTACAACAAAGTTCGCACGGAGTAACATGGGGTGACGATCCTCAGTTTTGCGGTTAACCCGTGAACTCGTTAACTCTTTCCGTATGCGTCGCATCGTATTGTTACTCATCCGCCTCTACCAGAAGACCCTCTCGCTCGATCACGGGCTGTTGGGTAAGATCGTTCCCGGCGGGGCGTGCCGGTTTCATCCGACCTGTTCGGAATACGCCTATCAGGCGATCGACCGCTTCGGCGTCTTTCAGGGTGGTTGGCTCGGTATCCGTCGCATACTCCGATGCCACCCCTGGAATCCGGGCGGGTTCGATCCGGTTCCGAAGCGATGACGAGATTGTTTCCCCTTATTTCTGCCGATGTTTGACGGATTATGCGGAATCGGGTATCCTTTCATGGAATCCGGTTCCGAAAGGATCGGATCGGTTGTGTGGTTTCGCCCCGTGCCGTCCTCATGCCAGGGTAGCTCAGTTGGTTAGAGCACAGGACTCATAAGCCTGGGGTCGAGAGTTCGAATCTCTCCCCTGGTACAAGACCGGTTTTGGAGGTCCATATCCGGTTTCGGTCGGGGAAAACATGCGTTGGATCGGTAGCTCAGTTGGTTAGAGCGCCGCCCTGTCACGGCGGAGGTCGCGAGTTCGAGTCTCGTCCGGTCCGCCTTCATTCCGCAGACGTGGAATTACGGCGGGACACAGTCCGCCTTCATTCCGCAGACGTGGAATTACGGCGGGACACAGTCCGCCTTCATTCCGCAGACGTGGAATTACGGTCTCACGTCGCCAAAGGCTATGGCCGACGGCACGCGGGACAAAGCCTGCCTTCGGTCCGTAGGACCTTCGGCGTGGCAATATCCGCAGTAGATGAGTGAAAGCGAAAGAGAACGATCCGAAAGGGTCGTTTTTCATTTATTCAGATCATGCATGTGATATACTGCAATCAGTAGATTCGTAATCGATGAATACAAACTTATGTCTGATATACATCTGTTCCAGATCCTCGGGCTCGCGATGTTTTCGATCGGGGTCGGCATGCTGGCACATCCGGACGTACTCAAGAAGATGTTCCGGAACCTGGAACACGACCCGGTAGCCGTGTATCTTTCCGGTTTCATAAGTCTCTTTATGGGGTATGTTCTCGTGGCCTTTCATAATACGTGGCACTTCGACCGATCGGTCATCATCACGATTGTCGGCTGGGCGGGGCTCTTGAAAGGGCTGTCGCTCCTTTTGTTTCCGACATCGCTCTTTGGTGTTTCCAAAAAACTTACTACGAGTGACGCATACTTGAAGGTATTTCCGTGGTATGCGATAGTTTTCGGTATCATCCTCCTTTATTTCGGCTATTTCGCTTGATTCGGAGCTTCAGCTTCGCATCGGTTGCCGATGTCTTTTTTCAGCTTGGCGAAAAGAGAACCTGTCTCGGGAGAGTATGTTCGTGTTTTTTGGATCGTTTGGTATACTATGACGGATACTCCGTATGGACGGGCTTTTTCGGTTAATCGTAATGTGGTGAACGGATATGAACGACGCTTCCCGAAAGATGTACTATTCCCAGAAGCAGCCGAAATCCGAGTTGCCTCAGGAAGAAAAGGAGAGTGGGTCCGCATGGCGGAAGCGATTGCAGTCAGCTCTTTTGGTTCTCCTTTCCCTGCTCATCGCTTTGGTGCTGTTCATCAAGCTTGATACGTCCGGCGCGGCATGGCTGACGGACAATGTCTTGCGACCGGTCGTCGGGGACGGGAATATCATCCGACTGGAAAAGATTTTTTTTAACACGTCCGATCTCGTCGAACGCGTCACGAAAAATGAGAATTCCGTGGAAGCGCCACGTTTCGAAGGCGAGGGTTCGGGAGACAACCTTTCTGGCGGGAAACTGGATGTGACGCCGCTTCAGGTCACGAACGGATTCAGTCCGATCGAGGGCGAGGGTGTGTGGCATAACCGCGCACTGCGGTCGTTTCCCGACAAGGAGGTGATGGCTTATACGTTCGTTCGTCCCGATCCGGCACGCCCGTATGCCGTGACGACGATCGTCCAGATGGATATGAGCGTCATGCACATGGGAAGCGTCGCCGGGACTAAACAACCTGGTGGCCCAGTAGGAAAGCCCGGTCCAGGAATAGTTCCGAAGGACATTGTCGCCAGTGGAAATCTGATTGCGGCTTTTGACGGTGGCTTTCAATACAAAGATGGCGAATTTGGGATGATTGTCGGTGATACGACGTATCTGCCACTCAAGAACGACCTGGCGACGCTTGTCGGTTATACGGATGGGTCTTTGAAAATTATCGATTATACCGGGCAGCCACTCGGGGACGGCGTGGAATTCGTGCGTCAGAACTGCCCAATCCTTATCCAGGATGGTCAGATGTCGGTTACCGATCCGCGGAACAAGAAACTCTGGGGCCGACTGGCTGCCGGAACTGTCGATATCTATACCTGGCGTTCCGGCGTCGGTTTGACCAAAGATGGGAACCTGCTCTTTGCAGTCGGAAACAACCTTACCCCGACCACGCTGGCGGAAGCCTTGAAGGAAGCCGGCGCGGTGAATGCGATCCAACTTGATATCAATCCGATATGGGTGCGGTTCAATATCTTCGAACCGGCCGACAATGGACGATATGATTCCTCGACGTTGACCAAGGACCTTCAGGACGGATCGAAGGAATACCTCAACGGGTACGCGAAGGATTTCTTCTACCTGTACAAGAAATGACATTCCGTCATAAGCAGGCGTGTCTGATTATTGGAACAGATTGTTCGGTTCGATATAAGCGTCATACTTTTCCCAGAAGCTGATTACGTGTTGCGCCCGTCTTTTTGCGAGGGAATGAATATAGCTATTCATAATCGTGGCAATCCGGTCCAGTCGCTCGCGAACGATAGTGGCCGGTGCTTTCTGAGTATCTATCTCAAATCTCATGTCGAGCTGTAAATCCGAAAATTTCGAGCGAAAATCATGAAAAAGGAGAGAAGGCTACTGTCGTAACCTGACGAGTTTTGAATGGTTTGCAGCCGAAATTTTCGGATTTCAGCCTGCAAGCGTATTTTTTGGCTTATATGTGCGTTGAGATTTGAGATAGATACTAAAAACCGAGTCGCTATCTCGGCATCCCGGCATACGCGGGACAAGTGCGCGGGGCAGGCTGTCCAAGGATGTGGCCCCGCTGACAATGCATATGAGTATGGATATTCAAAAGAGACTCGGCTTTCGAAAGAAAGTCGAGTCTCCGTGTATCCAATCATTCCTGCCGAACGTATTCAGCCTATCCGATTAATTCGCTGAGTTTGTCGTGGCGGCGGCACCAGCCGGTACGGTCGGCTTTGGGGCGACAGTATTCGTCGGTGTTCCGGTTACCGGCGCATTTTCCGGCACCACTGTCGAATTGTCGTTCGTGGCCGGCGCGGTCACGTCTGACTTTTTCTTGGAAGATTTCTTCTTTTTTGCGGTGCCATCGTCCTGTGTCGTCTTTGGCGTCTTTGCAGGCGCCTTCTTCGAGTAGTGGTGGTACAGATAGAATCCGCCGAGGAGCACGATGATGACGGCTCCGATGATGATCACGTTCCTGTTCTTCGGATCCTTCACGGTCTTCATGATATCCATGCTTTTGATTTAATGATAAAGCCTGTCTAGTATAGTGGAAATAAGGATATCGCGCAACGCGCTTGTCGTCAGAAACTGTTTTTAAACGCATTTTTCCCATTAAAAGGCCAAAAACGAATTTTAAAGAAGGTGTACTTGGTATGTTTGCGAGCGTGCCAAATGTATGCGAAAATAGAGTACTGACCAGTGAGATATCAAAACTATGCCGAAGATCTTTCTCTACGACGAATACGGTCCCGAGGATGTGGCGATGCTGCAGGCGCTCTATTCACGCAGTGCCGAAAGCGTCGAGAAACACGTCGCGAAGGTGAAAGAGACCGGGTCGGGAAAGTTCATGGAACGGTTCTACGTGGGATACGGACACATGTCCATCGCCGACTGCGGGAGTACGACGCTTTTCATCGAGGGGTTGAGCATACTCTGTGACAAGGCCATTCAGGACTGGCCACTCTATTCGGGACAGGAGACGAGCACCCGCTATATCGACATGAGCCGTCAGCCGATGATCGATTCCGTAGGAACGGACGCGTCTCGGGAGATACAGAAGAAATGGCACGCGTTCTATGTCTCGTCCGGTCCGGCGGTCGAAGCGCATCTTCGCGCGAAGTTTCCCCGGAAGGCGGACGAGGATGAGAAAATGTACGATAAGGCCATCAAGGCCCGTTCGTTCGATATCCTACGCGGATTCCTGCCGGCCGGTATCACGACGCAGCTTTCATGGCATACGAACCTCCGGCAGGCGTGGGACAAGCTCGCACTTCTGCGGCATCATCCGCTCGCCGAGGTCCGGGAGACGGCGGAAGGGATGCTTGCGGTGCTCCGGGAGCGCTATCCGAACAGTTTCAGTCACAAGCGCTACGAGGAACAGGAAGCCTATCGGAGGGATGTCCTTTCGAGACGGACATACTTCGCTCCCGAATCGTTTCCGGAGGAATTCGGAGTGAAGACGACCGTCGAAAGGGAATCGCTCGCGCCGTATGCCGACATTCTCGGAAAGCGACCGGTGAAGACGAACCTGCCACAGTATCTGCGCGCGCTGGGAACCTTCACCTTCGATTTCCTTCTCGACTTCGGGTCATATCGCGACATACAGCGTCATCGTGCCGCCATCCATCAGATGCCGCTCCTTGCGACCCGGTACGGGTTTCATCCCTGGTACCTTGAGCAGCTGCCTGAAGATCTTCGGGTCGCCGCGGAAGCGCTTATCAAGGAACAGGTCGTGTCGATCGCGAAGATCGACGCCTCACCCGAGGACAAGCAGTATCTCGTCGCGATGGGGTTTTTGGTGCCGGTTCGGTATACTTTCGACCTGCCGAATCTTATTTACTTCGTCGAATTGCGAAGTGGTAAGACGGTGCATCCCACACTGCGACCGATCGCGCAGAGGATGGCGGACGAGATCGAAAAACGGTTTCCGGAAGTGGCACTTCACGTGGACCGCAATCCGGATGATTGGGATGTGCGCCGGGGATTGCAGGACATTTCGGTCAGATGACGACTCACGACTGATAATGGGGGACAGAGTAATTTTGAATTTTGTCAGCCGGAGGCTGATCACCCTCTGGGTGAAATTTCGAAACTAGGACGGGAAAAATTCGGCAATATGACAATGTAACGATACGGCAATGTAAACATGTAACAATGTAGCAATATAACACTGTAATCAAAAAACTATGGGAAAGATCATTATCGGGATTTCGGGCGAGATCGCATCGGGCAAGGATACCGTCGCACATTACCTCGTGAACCGGTACGGGGCCAAGCTCTTCATGTTTTCCGACCCGCTTCGCGATATCCTCAACCGTCTTCATCTGGCTCAGAACCGGGAGAACCTGACGAAAGTCTCGGGAGCGCTTCGGAGCACGTTCGGGGATAATATCCTTTCGCACATCATCGCCAACGACGCGGTCAAGGACGAATCCAAGCTCGTCGTCATCGACGGGGTTCGGAGAACGTCCGATATCGAGGCGGCGAAGGGATTTCCGGAATTCTCGCTCATCTATGTCGAGGCATCCATGGAGACGCGGTACGGTCGGATCGTGAAACGGCATCAGAACGCCGACGACGATACCAAGACCTTCGAGGATTTCAAGAAGGATCACCTGCTTGAGACGGAAGTCGGCATTCCGGCACTGAAATCCCAGGCGCGATATATTATTGACAACGAGGGTGGTTTGGAGGAATTGTATGCTCAGACCGATGCTATCGTCACGAAGATGCGCGAGGAAGCGTCGGAACGTGTCTTGTAATACTATGAAGAAGAATAAGAAGAAAGGACTGTTCATCGTCTTCGAGGGATTGGACGGATCCGGTCAGGGGACGCAGATGGCCTTGCTGGAGCGGTACCTGCGTTCGAAAAGGGAGAAAACCTATATCACGTCCGAGCCGTCGCATAACTTGATCGGTGGGCTTATCCGGTCCTTGCTCCGTGCGCACTGGAAGATGAACAATACCGGCATCCAACTGCTGTATTGCGCCGATCGGGCACATCATCTGGAAGCGGAGATCGAACCGGTTCTCGTGAAGGGTTGCCATGTGATTTGCGGACGGTACCGTTTTTCCACTATGGCGTTCGGGTCGATTAATAACGACGTTGCATGGCTTGAAACATTGAACGAAAAATTCCCGGATCCCGATGTGACCATATTCCTCGATGTCCCGCCGAAGGAATGCCTGCGTCGTATTCATGCTGGGCGTCCTTCCTCCGAGCTGTTCGAGACGGAGAAGAAACTGAAGAAGGTATATTCGACATACAAAAAGCTCTTGTCGGATACGAAATACAGGAATATCCATTCCGTGAACGGGAATCGTCCGCCGGAGACGATCGCGAAAGATATCGCTGGGATCATCGAAAAATACCGATGATATCGAATTTTTCCGTATCGTGAACGCAGCGCTATGAATATCGACGTGAAAAAACTTGACCCGGGGGCCAAGCTTCCGGTACGTGCGCATGAGGGCGACGCGGGGCTCGACCTGCACGCGCTTGCCGGATGTTCCATCGCGCCGGGTGAACGGGTGTCCGTTCCGACCGGTATCGCGATCGCGGTCCCGTACGGGCATGTCGGTCTTATCCTGGACCGTTCGGGGCTTGCGGCCAAATATGGGATTACCACGCTCGGCGGGGTCATCGACTCAGCATATCGCGGGGAATGGATCGCCATTATGCTGAACACTTCCGATACCGCGTATGAGGTCGTGGCCGGGGAACGGATCGCCCAGATCCTCGTCATTCCGATCGCGCTTCCGGACGTTTGCGAAGTAACGGAGCTCGATGCTACCATACGGGGAGAGGGCCGGTTCGGGAGCACGGGAAGGACGTGAACCCATAAGGTCGCAAATCATCGAATGATTTTTGAACCGAAAACCTCGGAGGCTCGGTTGCTGGGTTCGTTTTTGGTTCCCGATTTCTTAATCGTCCCTTCTTCCTCTTGTTCCTGACCCTTGGCTTTATAGGCTTTTGACTTTTTGTTTATGAAACTCATTCCCGTTATCGGCATGGAAGTGCATGTGGAGCTTAAGACGGCGTCCAAGATGTTTTGCGCGTGCGCGAACGGATTGGGCCAGGAGTCCGAGCCGAATATCCATATCTGTCCCGTCTGCACGGCCCAGCCGGGGGCGCTTCCGACACCGAACCGGAAGGCGATCGAATCCGTCCAGCGGGCAGGACTCGCGCTCGGCTGTACGCTTGCGACGCATTCGAAATTCGATCGCAAGAACTATTTTTATCCGGACCTGCCGAAAGGGTATCAGATTTCCCAGTTCGATGAACCGTTCTGCGGTCGTGGCGAACTGGAGATCCGCGAGGGGAAGACGGTCGGCATCACTCGGATCCACATGGAGGAAGATACCGGAAAGCTGACGCATCCGGCGGGAGCGAAGCATACATTGGTCGACTTGAACCGTGCCGGCGTGCCGCTGATGGAACTCGTGACGGAACCGGATATCGACTCGTCCGCCGATGCCCGGCTTTTCTGTCAGAAGCTCCGGCAGATTTTCCGGTACCTCGATATTTCCGATGCGGACATGGAGAAAGGCCAAATGCGATGCGAGGTGAACATTTCGCTACACGAGGAAGGAGCAGAGAAACTTTCCGGGACCAAGGTGGAGGTCAAGAATATCAATTCGTTCAAGGCGGTGGAGAAATCGATCGAGTTCGAGATTCGTCGGCAGACCGAGGCCCTTGAGACCGGTCGCAAGATTATGCAGGAAACAAGAGGGTGGGACGAGAATAGGCAGGGGACGGTCTCGCAACGCAAGAAGGAATCGGCACACGACTACCGGTATTTTCCCGAGCCGGACATCCCGCCGTTCTCGTTTACGGAGGCCGATTTCGTCGCGCTTCGGCTTACCATACCCGAGCTTCCGGCTATGAAAGAAAAACGTTTTATTGAACAATATGGACTTTCGACCGAAGCGGTATCGGTAATCACTACCGAAAAGCCGACAGCTGATTACTTCGAGGCGGTCGTGAGCGAGATCCAGGCCAAGAAAAAATCCGAGGAGTTGGAGGAGGGTGCTGGAAAAGCGATCCGGCTCGCGGCCAACTATCTGGTTACCGAACTTCGTAAGCGGCTTGCGGATATCGGGAAGACCGTCGACACGTCCGGCATCACGCCGGAGAATTATGCCGAGTTTATTGTGGTCCTCGCCGACGGGAAGATCAATTCGAGCGCGGCGCAGACGGTTCTCGGAGAAATGCTTCAAGGTGGGGATAATGACCCGTCGCATATCATCGACCGTCTTAATCTTGGCCAGATGAGTGATATGGGAGAACTCGAGAGTATAGTCGATTCGGTGCTCGCCGGTAATGTCAAATCCGTCGAGGACTTCCGCGCCGGCAAGCAGAACGCGCTCCAATTCCTCATGGGCCAAACGATGGCTGCGACGAAGGGGAAGGCGAATCCAAAAGTCGTGACCGACTTGCTTCGGAAGAAACTCGGATCATAACTGGTGACTGTGGATTAGCCACTGGCTGAAAGAGCGGGGGGACAAGGTATGTTTACAGACGGCAGCGAATTGCCTTAGTATCTATCTCAAATCTCAACGCCTATATAAGGCAAAAAATACGCTTGCCGGCTGAAATCCGAAAATTTCGGCTGCAAATCATTCAAAAATCGTCAGGTTACGACAGTAGCCTTCCTCATTTTTCATGATTTTCGCTCGAAATTTTCGGATTTACAGCTCGACATGAGATTTGAGATAGATACTTAAAGGAAACTGAAAGCGGGATGATGCTCTAAAAAGCAGGAAGAGGATAATTGTAAATAGTAACATGTCGTTGAAGCGATATAACAGTAGTTCATATGGATATCGATATAATGAACGAGCTTGTTATATGGGCGGAACGGTTGATCGGGAATGACGCCGTCGTATCCAAGGAAAAATACGGCGATCAAAGCTCGGTATACGGACTACGTGTTCCGACCGGTGATTTTTTCCTGAAAATCGGGAAGGATTTGTCGAAGGAACATGAGCGACTCGAGTGGTTGGATGAGAAGTTACCTGTTCCGAAGGTAATCGGATTCACTCGTATCAGGGATGATGACGCCTTGCTCCTGTCGGCGATGCCGGGAAAAAATCTTGGGGAACTGAAAAAGGAATGGCCTGCTGAGAAGGTAGTGGATGCGCTGGTTGTGGCATTGCGCCGGTTTCATGCCGTCGATGTTTCCGATTGGCCGTTCGGGCCAACCGACGACGGCGTCTTGGTGCATGGCGACGCGTGCCTGCCGAACTTTATATTTAATGATGGTGGCCTGTCGGGCTATATTGATTTGGGCGAGATGATGGTCGGTGATCCGGAAGCGGATCTTGCGGCAGCCGTATGGAGCCTGCATTATAATCTTGGTCCGGGATACGGATCGATGTTTTTGGAACGGTACGGGGCGAAGAACGTCACGGACGAGTACGTGGAAGCGCTGAGACGGCGATATGAGGGCATGCAACAGTCATGGGGATTATGATTTTTACTACAAGCATTGACGTTTTACCGCTGACGTGGTAGAACTCAGTGGTGTTCTTTTTTGGTATTCGTTTTTCAATCTTTAAAAAAGGATGTAGTAATGGAACGAAGTAGCAGTATCAACACAGGGGTTATAGCTACAGAGGAAGTAGCTATAGAAGCCATAGAATATAAGATATTCGCATTTCCGGGAGAGGCTGAGCTTCTGTCGAAAGTCGATAGGGGCACGATCGAAGTCGCTTTGGTGAAGGATTTCGCAGATAAGATGTTTCCCGCTTTCCGGATACTCACGAAGATATTTCTCCCGTTCCAACTGGAGAATGATCCGGTCGTGAGGGCACGAAACTTCTTGGAAGGGATTCTCTTGGTAGCGGAACCTCCTCTGAGTGAAATGGAACGCCGCATATTGCAGAAATCCCTTAAGGACCGTCTTGCCGAACTGTCCTCAAAAGAAACGGGGGAGGAGGAGATCTCCTGTTGATTGTAACGCGTCGTATCACACCGGGTGGAATAGCTATTCCACCCGGGCATTTTTTTAGTATCTCTCTCAAATCTCATGTCGAGCTGTAAATCCGAAAATTTCGATAGGAGCGCCAACCAGAGGTTGGTCACCCTCTGGGTGAAAAACCATGAAAAATGAGGACGGGTATCCGAAGGAGATGAGGATCCCGCTGTCGTAACCTGACGATTTTTGAATGGTTTGTCCGCCCGCGACGATCGCTTGGCGAGACGGTCGGGGTAGCCGAAATTTTCGGATTTCAGCCGGCAAGCGGATTTTTTGCCTTATATAGGCGTTGAGATTTGAGATAGATACTTATACGTCGGTTTCCGGTATACTGCCGATATATGGATATCGAAGAAAAAAAGAGGAATGTCAAAGAGGTATTGTTGCGGCTTCGGAGGGCTTATCTGGTGACGGGGCCGTTCGTGGAGTGGTCGAACCCGCTCGAGTTGGTCGTGGGGACGGCGCTTTCGGCGCAGTGTACGGACGAACGCGTGAACATGGTGACGAAGGAACTGTTCAAAAAATATAAGACGGCGCGCGACTACGCGGATGCGGATCAAGGTGTGCTGGAGAAGGAAATTTATTCGACCGGATTCTATCGTAACAAGGCGAAGAACCTCCGTGGCATGGGTAAGGTCCTCGTCGAGCGCTTCGGCGGGAAAGTGCCCGATACGCTTGAGGGCCTGCTTGCGCTTCCGGGCGTTTCGAACAAGACCGCTTATATCGTGCTTGCAAAGGTCTTCGGTAGGCAAGAGGGGGTCGCGGTGGATACGCATGTCTTTCGATTAGCTCCTAGGCTTGGCTGGTCGGACGCGAAAACGGCTGAAAAGATGTCTCTTGAACTCGGGGAGCTATTCCCGAAGAAGGATTATCTTGATATGAACGAGTACCTTATCACGCACGGTCGGGCGGTCTGTTCGCCTCGGAACCCGAAGTGCGATATATGTGTTTTGGCGGATATCTGCCCGTCAACGAGAATCTGATACGAAGAGTTATTCCGTTAACAGGTTAACGAGTTGAAAAGACGATGACCACTGACAACTTATAACTGACAACACATCACCAGAAATCATTCTTGACGATTGTAAACGGTTAGTGAAAAATGATGAGAAATGTGGTATAGTATCGGGAGAAAGGGAGGGTTTGAAGGAAAGTCTTGTACCATAAATCGCATATCATCTCAGAATATGACATTCCTCCCGTTGTTGGTTCTCATCATCGTGCTTTTTTTTGTCCTCCTCTCCAGAATCCAGGCGCTTGAAAAGAGTGTCGCGTCGCTTTTGGACCGGGCATCTTTCGAAAAGACCCCGACCAGTGTCAGGCCCGGTTCTGTTCCCGCTTCCGTGGCGATACCTTCACTCTCCGAGCCTATGCGGATTGATCGCCAGCCCGAACCGGCTCGTGCGGTGCGACTTATGACTCCGACCGTCCAATCTCCCGCGGAAGAGGCGACCCGATTTGAGCCACACACTGTCGATGCGGCACCGACCGTAGAAACCGCGTCCGGTCAGAAGTCGCGGGAAAGTCTCGAATCGAACATCGGAGGCAAGCTGTTCACCGGCGTCGGTGCGGTCGCCGTCATCATCGGCGTAGGATTCTTTTTCAGGTATGCCATCGAGGTGGGATTGATCACCGAGCCGGTACGCGTGTTGCTCGGCGTATTGTTCGGTATCGCGCTCATCGCGCTGGCCGAACGGTTCCGGAAACGGTATGCGCGGTATTCACAGATATTGTCCGGTACCGGCATAGGCCTGCTCTACCTCTCGCTCTATTTCGGCTACGCCTCGTACGATCTGTTCCCGCAACTGCTCTCGTTTTTCCTCATGATGATCGTAACGGCTGCCGGCGTCGCCTTGGCCTTCCGGCATGATTCGGTCTATCTTGCGCTCTTCGCGCAGATCGGTGGGTTCCTGACTCCGTTTCTGGTATCGGACGGGGGGAGTGTCACGCATCCGCTCTTTCTTTATATACTCCTGCTCGATATCGGTATGGTCCTCGTCGCTTGGAAGAAAATCTGGACGGCTCTTACGTTCTCGAGTCTTCTCGGCACGGCGCTCCTGTATTCGCTCTGGTATTTCTCGTCGTTCGACGTTTCGCAGGCAGGGGTCGCGTTCGGATATGCGTCGCTGTTCTTCATTTTTTTCTCGATCGTGTCGGTGCTTCGGCAATTGAGGCATGCGGAGCCGGCACATTCCCGCGAAGCGGTGCTCACGCTCCTGAATGCCGGATTTTTCTTCGCGGTCGGTCTCCAGATACTCGATGCCGTCAATCCGCACTATCGTGGTGCGTTCGCACTCCTGTTCGCGATCATCCATGCATCCGCCGCGTTCCTGCTTCGTGAATCGGGGAACCGGTTCGGGACATTGTCGAAATTCTTCGCGAGCATTTCCGTCGTCGCCCTCGCGATGGGAATCCCGATACAGTTCGACCGCATGAACATAACCATCGGTTGGGCCGCGGAGGGTGCCGTCTTGGCGTACCTCGGCTATGCGCTCCGGTCGAGACTGCTTCGCACCTATTCGCTCCTGTCGTTCCTACTCGTTTTCTTTCATATCATCGCGTCCGATACCATAGGCGGTTCGGCTTCATCAGCCTGGTTGAGCGACCGGATGATAAGCCTCTTATTCTCTGTCGTCGCGTACGGCGTGGCGATATATTTCTTTCACAAGGGGCGAAACGACCTTTCCGAACCGGAATTCACGTCACTCTCGTACCTGTTGCTTTCGTGCTTCTTCGTGATCTTCTATTCTGGAAGCAATCAGATGTTCGACATGCATTCCGCCTGGGCGGTCATCGCGTTCTGGTCGCTCCTGGCGTTTTGCGCGGCCGCGGTCTCCTTCACACTTCGGAACCGGTCGGGCAGATACTTCGCGTTTTTCATGACGATGGTGATCCTGTTTGGCATGATATTCTGGGATTCTCTTTTCCGTTTCCCCCAATCCTCGGGATTTTTCGGGAGTCGCGTGTTTGCGGTCATCTTCGGCCTCCTCGCCTTCTCCGGTATGTTTCTGCTCTATCGTCAGTCCGAGGAAGATCTCGACGAGGAACGATCCTCCGCGACGACGGTGTTGCTGCTCGAATCATACTTTCTCTTGGTCTGGGTCGGAGCCTCCGAGATTCACCGTCTCTTTCCGTCGTATTGGGTGGCCCCGTATCTCGCGCTCCTCTCTGCCGGAGCGGCCTGGATCGCGTCCCGTCTCCGCGAACAGGCACTGCTCGTGTTCTCGTACCTGGTGCTTTTGGCATCGGGATTTTCGGTAGTGATCTCACATACCGAAGCGGCGCGAAACGGATACCCGGTCATCAATCTTCGAGTGCTCACGTTCGCGCTCGTGATCGTGTCCATGTTCGTATTCCGCAGGATTCTCCGGAAGGAAAATCCGGCATGGTCATGGGTCGTCCTGGCGAGGAAAGCGCTTTCGTTCGTGCTGCACTTCCTCGCTTTCTTTCTCGTAAACGTCGAAGTGTACGATATGTTCACGCTCGGCAATGTCACCGCCACGGCGCGGGCCGAGGCGATACACCGTTTACAGGGGATGCGAAACGTCGCGCTTTCGGTCGCGTGGTCCGTCTACGCCATCACGACGCTCGCCTATGGGATATTCAGGAAGAGCGCCCCTCACCGCATCGGCGCGATGATCTTGTTCGGGGCCGTCATTCTCAAAGTGTTCCTCTATGATGCGGCCGGTCTGGATACGTTCTATCGGTTCGTCTCGTACTTCTCACTCGGCGTCCTGCTCCTCCTTTCGGGATATGCCTATAACCGGTTCCGCGATCGGATTTCCGAATTCGTGCGCAGCGAGAGATAAGATCGGGAATCGACTTTCAACTCGCCGCTGTCAGTAGAGGAGAACCAATCGAGTCTATCAAGTCTGTAAAGTCCGAAAAGTCGAAAAGAAGAGCGTATTTTGCTTCATTCATGATTCTGTATTCTTGATTCATTCAGCCTCTTGATTCTTTTTCGATGGCATGGTATCCTTTGGAAGACCTCGATTCGGAGGCGTTGCTCCTGTTCAGTTTGAGCCGATTCTTCGGGCGATTAGCTCAGTTGGTTAGAGCGCGTCACTGATAATGACGAGGTCCCAAGTTCGAATCTTGGATCGCCCACACTGCCGCCGACAGGCGGCAAGTACCAAATAACAAGGACCAAACGATCAGTCTCAGCTTGGGATTTGGGTATTGGGATTTGGAACGCGTAAGCGTGATATAGCGGGGTAGAGCAGTCTGGCAGCTCGTCTGGCTCATAACCAGGAGGTCGTGGGTTCGAATCCCACCCCCGCAACAAGGAACGAAGTGACGCAGTGGAGGGGAGAACGCCAACGATTTGGCGTTCGGTGGGATGAGAAGGGATTTTGTAAAAAATCCCCGGCCCGCAGGGGAATCCCACCCCCGCAACAAGGAACGAAGTGACGCAGTGGAGGGGAGAACGCCAACGATTTGGCGTTCGGTGGGATGAGAAGGGATTTTGTAAAAAATCCCCGGCCCGCAGGGGAATCCCACCCCCGCAACCAGGAACAAAGTGACGCAGTGGAGGGGAGCGAGTGAACTGCTTCACTTGCGAGTGGGATGAGAACGGATTTCCCCTGAAAGGGAAATCAGTGGCTCGAAGAGGAATCCCACCCCCGCAACAAGGAACGTAGTGAGGAGGAGCGAGTGAACTGCTTCACTTGCGAGTGGGATGAGAACGGATTTCCCCTGAAAGGGAAATCAGTGGCTCGAAGAAGAGGAATCCTCTGGGCGGGGATTTCTCCCACCACCGCAGTCATGAAAACAAAACAGCGGTACGGAGATGTTACAAGGGCCGCGCAAGCGGTTTCTTTATTTTTGATAGCGGTATGATCACAGAAACCAAGCAATCCGTCTCGCGACTTCCGGCAAAGAAGATTCTTTCCTGGTACTGGCGCGTCGTGCGTACGTATCGCTTTCGCATTCTCGGTGCGCTCTTTTTGTACGGAATCGGTTCGGTGATCTCGAACGCCGGGATGCCGCTCATCCTGAAGCGTATCATCGATATCGTTTCCGGCGTGGCCGGTACGTCCCATGACGATGTCTGGGGATTGTTTTTCATTCTCGCGGCATTCCAGTCGGCCGTCTATTTCCTGTTTCGAGGGGGTGATTTCTTCTATTTCCTCTCGCAGAGCAAGGCACGCCGCGATCTGTCCCGGTTCGCGTTCGATCAGTTGCAGCGTCATTCGTACGAGTTCTTTTCGAACCGGTTCTCGGGCAGTCTTGTCTCGCAGGCACGGCGGTTCGTCGACGCGTTCGAAACGATAGAGGATGTCGCCGTGTGGACATTTTGGCTTTCCGGGATACGACTGGCCAGCATGTTGGTCGTTCTCACGTTGTTCCTACCCTCTTTAGGGTTGCTCTTCTTCGTTTCTATCGTGATTGTCGTTGTCGCTGGCGCGCCGCTTCTTCGGGCTCAGCAGAAGCGTAATGCCGAAGAGGCCGCCGAAAATACCAAGGTGACCGGGTTCTTTTCCGATGCCGTCTCGAATATTCTCACCGTCAAACTGTTTTCGGCGGTCGATATCGAGAAGGAATCCTATCGTTCCTGTACCGAAAAGGAAGAACACGCACGGAAGAAGGCGACGATTGCATTCATTAAATTCAGTGCCGTGCAGAACGGACTGTCCATATCGCTCCAGGTCGGTATCTTTGCCTACTCCCTGTATGCCTGGTCGCGTGGGGAGATTTCCGCTGGAACGGTCGTGGTCGTGCAGACGTTTATCACCGGAATCTGGAGTCTCGTGTGGGACCTTTCGAATTCGACCTCGAGGATGCTTAAAGCCTTCGCGAACGCGTCCGAGATGGTGGAGATCTTTGAATTGCCGACGGATCTCACCGATCCGAAAGACCCGGAACCATGTACGATTTCGAGAGGCGCCATCGAATTCCGCGATGTGTCATTCCGCTATTCCGGAGGTGAAGCGGTCTTCTCGAAATTCAATTTTTCCGTCCGCGCCGGCGAGAAGGTCGGTCTTGTGGGACCGTCAGGCGGTGGGAAGTCGACCGTGACCAAACTCTTGCTCAGATTCGCCGATCCGCAAGACGGTGGCGTATTCATCGACGGGCAGGATATCCGGAATATCCGACAGGACGATTTGAGAAATGCCGTCGCCTATGTCCCACAGGATCCGCTTCTCTTCCATCGCTCGCTTCGGGAGAACATCGCCTACGGAGATCCGGATGCGACAGAAGAGGAAGTCTTGTCCGCCTCGAAGCGGGCCCATGCGGACGATTTTATCTCGCGACTTCAGGATGGATACGAGACGCTTGTCGGTGAGCGTGGTGTGAAACTTTCCGGTGGGCAACGGCAACGTGTCGCTATCGCCCGCGCGATTCTCAAGGACGCACCGATCCTGGTTCTCGACGAGGCAACGAGCGCGCTCGATTCCGAGAGCGAACACGCGATTCAGGAAGCGCTTGTGGAACTTATGAAGGGAAAGACTGCAATCATCATCGCGCACCGGCTCTCAACCATTCGTCGGATGGACCGTATCGTTGTCTTGGGTGAGAACGGGGTGATAGAGGAAGAGGGGACGCATGAAGACCTGCTTGCCAAAGGCGGGCACTATGCCGCGCTCTGGGCCCGGCAGACCGGAGGCTTTATCGACGAGGCTACAGAAAACACTTGATTACTAAGTATCTATCTCAAATCTCATGTCGAGCTGTAAATCCGAAAATTTCGAGCGAAAATCATGAAAAATGAGGAAGGCTACTGTCGTAACCTGACGATTTTTGAATGATTTGTAGCCGAAATTTTCGGATTTCAGCCGGCAAGCGGATTTTTTGCCTTATATAGGCGTTGAGATTTGAGATAGATACTAAGTGGTCTGAACAGTGAAAAATGTATAAAAGAGGCTTTTAAATAGCCTCTTTTTAGTGTTTAGCACTCTACTTGACAGAGTGCTAATCCAGGATTTATACTGTATCTGTAGAAGATGATGACGTCTTGAGTAGTTTCTGAAGATCGCACGTTTCCCGTTTCCCGTTATCTGTTCAATGTTCACTGTTATCTGATTATCTGATATGAATGAACGACAGAAACATGTCCTCGCCGCCATCGTCGAGGAGTACAGTAAGCAAGCGAACCCGGTCGGGTCGCAGCTCCTGATAGAACAGTACGGGTTCGACGTGTCTTCGGCGACGCTTCGCAACGATATGCTCGCCCTCGAGAAGGCGGGGCTTCTGTATCAGCCACACACCTCGGCCGGACGCATCCCGACGGACGCGGGGTACCGATATTTCGTTGAGGAGATCATGCCGGACGTCTCGCTCCCTCTTGCCGAGCAGAAGTCGATGCAAAAAGAGCTCCTTACGCTCCGTGCCAAGCATACCCGGCTGGGTCGCAGTACCGCCAAGCTCCTTTCGGTCCTTTCCGGCAACCTGGCTGTCGCCGGTCTCGGGGACAGCGAAGGACTCTACGATTTCGGGATGAAGGAACTCCTCGAGAATCCCGAATTCCGCGAACTCGATGAACTCTGCCGGCTAGTTGAGGCACTCGACTCGCTCGACGAGAAATTCGATGTCATTTTGGCCCAGCTCGGGAGCGACGAGACGAAGATTTTCATCGGCAAGGAGAATCCCATCGCCGAGATCTCGAACTGCTCCATGATGGTCGCGCCGTACGAGAACGAGGAAGGTCGGGGGATACTCGCCATCATCGGTCCCAAGCGCATGCAGTATGCCAAGAACAAGTCGCTCCTTGATCACATGCGCAAACTCCTCTCCGCCTCGCTCGTTTTGGTGATATTCATCCGATAACAAAAATCATAGCAGTCCTGCTCCCCTTAGAAAGGGGAGCTGTCGAGTCCTCGAGACTGAGGGGTATGAAGACAAGAAAAATATTTTGATCGATAAACATGAATAAACCTATGACGAAACATGCTGAAACATCAGCGAAGATACGACCCGAACTTCCCGAGGTGATAGTGGGGGCGCTCGTCGTGAATACGGAAGGAAAGGTTCTTTTGGCGAAGGGAGTGAAATGGGCCGACAAATACGTGATTTTCGGCGGACATGTCGATTTCAGGGAACCGTTGGAAGACGCCGTGAAGCGCGAGGTGCTCGAAGAGGCGGGCATCGGAGTGGAAGTGATCGATCATCTCGGATTTTCCGATCATATCTCAAGCGACGGGCATTTCGACGGCAGGCACATGGTATTTCTCGATTATCTCTGCCGGTATGACGGTGACGATGATGCCGTGAAATTCAACCGTGAATATACCGGCGAATACGGATGGTACACGCTTGCGGAAACGGAGAATCTCGATCTCGGCGGCGGAACACCGCTCATCCTCGACAACTATCGGACGTATCTTGCGGAACATGATGCGCTCGGGGGATGGAAGCGATGCCTGGCGGATTTTGAAAATTATAAGAAACGGCAGGAGGCTTCGCAGAAGGAGATGGGAAAGTTTCTCGTGGAAAGGCTCTTGAACGACCTGGCACCGGTCCTCGACAATTTCCGCGCCGCGGCCTCACATGTGCCGGAAGCGTCGAAAGGTGATCCGTGGGTCACGGGAATCGGATATATCGAGAAGCAATTAGAGGACGTCTTGGCCCAGCATGGCGTGCGCGTGATCGAGGTGAAAGAGGGTGAACCGTTCGATCCGAACCGACACGAGGCCCTCAGCGATGAATCGACCGGCGAGGATGCGGACGGGCAAGACACAGCAAAGACACAGACAGTCGTGAAGGTCCTGCAGAACGGCTACATGATCGGCGACAAAGTCGTAAGGGCGGCAAAGGTGAGTGTCAGGTGACCAGATAACAGTGAACAGGGGCACAGTTTCCTGCTCCCTTGCAGAGGAGGATTATCCGACCAAAAGGAGGATGGTCTCCTGGCCGCGGGGTAGGGGTGGGAGTTGTATGTTATCAATTAAAAATGAAAGGAGGTGAAAGCGTATGCGAAGTATAGTACCGATGAACCCGCTGTTTCTCGATCTCGACCGGCTGCTCGGCGACGAGCTGGCCGGAAGGGGAAGTTCATTCGTTCCGGCCGTCGACATATTCCAGGAGAAGGACGATCTCGTTGTCGAGATGCCCCTCCCGAATATCGACGCGGAACAGGTGGATATTTCCGTCGAGAACGACGTCCTCACCGTCTCCGGACACATGAGGACGAAGTCCGAGACGAAGCGGGAGGACTATTATCGGAAGGAGGTCCGCGAGGGCAGTTTCACGCGGTCGCTGATTCTCCCGATGTCGGTCAGAGGCGAGCAGGCGGAAGCAGTCTACGATGACGGGATCCTCCGGATCACCCTTCCGAAGAAGGAAGAGGCCAAACCGAAGAAAATCTCCATCAAGACCAAGGCGAAGGCGAAGCCGCAGGTCGTAGCACCGAAGAAGAAGTGATTCCGCCCCGAACGCGGCCTGACCGCACAAGTCGGGTCGCGGGGGGACGGAATAACCGTCGATATAATGAAATAATCAAAGTAAGTATAAACATATGGCCTCCCAGAAAAACTTCCGAAGTCGGTGAGAAGATATACTCTGCCGGTGACACGGAAGCGCCTCCGGCTCAGTTGGTTGATAATATGTAATTGATAATTATGAAGTTTGCGGGATGCTCCCACCCGAATCGCTCCGCGAATGCGGTGCGGGCGGGCATAGCGTAGCATTTCGCAGACTCAATGACGAATATGGCAAAGATATTAGGAATCGACCTCGGGACGACGAACTCGGCGGTAGCAATCGTCGAAGGCGGAAGCCCGTCGATCGTGGAAAACAAGGAAGGCAACCGGACGACCCCCAGCATGGTGGCCACGTCCAAGAACGGCGAGCGCCTCGTGGGACTCCTGGCCAAGCGCCAGGCGGTCACGAACCCGGGCGATACGCTCTTCTCGATCAAGCGGCTCATCGGACGCCACTTCAACGACGAGGAGGTGCAGCGCGACCTCAAGACGCTTCCATACAAGATCAATCAGGCGGGTGAGGGGACCAAAGTCGTCATGGGTGGTGTGGAGTACACCCCGCAGGAAATCTCCGCGATGATCCTCGGCAAGCTCAAGGCCGATGCGGAGGAGAAGCTCGGCGAGAAGATTACTGAGGCGGTCATCACCGTCCCGGCGTACTTCGACGACAGCCAGCGCAAGGCGACGATGGAGGCGGGTGAGATTGCCGGTCTCAATGTACGTCGCATCATCAACGAGCCGACGGCGGCCGCGCTCGCGTACGGGTTCAACAAGAAGAAGGACGAGAAGATTGCGGTCTATGACCTCGGTGGTGGTACGTTCGACATCTCGATCCTCGAGGTGGCCGAGGATACCGTCGAGGTGAAGTCGACCAACGGCGACACGCATCTTGGTGGTGATGATTTCGATCAGCGCATCATGCACTGGATCCTCGACGAGTTCAAAAAGCAGGAAGGCATCGACCTTAGCAAAGACCCGCTCGCGCTCCAGCGCATCAAGGAGGCCGCGGAGAAGGCCAAGATCGAACTCTCGACTGCGCAGGAAAGCGAAATCAATCAGCCGTTCATCACGAGCGGAGCCGACGGACCCAAGCACCTCGTCATGAAACTCTCCCGCGCCAAGCTCGAAGAGATCGTGCATGACCTCGTGGAGGCGACGCTCGTCCCGGTCAAGAAAGCGCTCAAGGACGCCAAGCTCGATGCCAAGGATATCAACGAGGTGGTCCTCGTCGGCGGTATGACCCGTATGCCGCTCGTCCTTGCGACCGTGGAGAAGTTCTTCGGCAAGAAGCCGAATATTTCGGTCAACCCGGACGAGGTCGTCGCGATGGGTGCGGCGATCCAGGGCGGCGTGCTCGAAGGGTCGGTCAAGGACGTGCTCTTGCTCGATGTCACCCCGCTCACGCTCGGTATCGAGACTATGGGCGGCGTGCGCACCGCGCTCATCGAACGCAATATGACCATCCCGGCATCCAAGTCGCAGACCTTCTCGACTGCGGCGGACAATCAGCCGTCCGTCGAGATCCACGTGCTCCAGGGCGAGCGCGAGATGGCCGCGGATAACAAGTCTCTCGGACGATTCATCCTCGATGGCATTCCGCCGGCACCGCGCGGCATTCCCCAAGTCGAGGTGACCTTCGATATCGACGCCTCGGGCATCCTCTCCGTCACGGCCAAGGACAAGGCGACGAACAAGAGCCAGTCCATCCGTATCGAGGCCTCGACCGGTCTCAAGGACGAGGAGATCGAGCGCATGAAGAAAGACGCCGAACTCCATGCCGAGGAGGACAAGCACAAGAAGGAACTCGTCGAGGCGCGCAATATTGCTGACACGCTCTCTTATACAACTGCCAAGGCCATCAAGGATGCGGGCGACAAATTGACCGAAGACGAGAAGAAGCCGGTCGAAGAAGCCATCGCCGAGCTCGACAAGGTCAAGAACGGCGACGATCTCGAGGCCATTAAGAAGGCGAGCGAGACCCTCTCCGAGGCGGCGCAGAAGATCGGCGAGAAGCTCTACAAGGCAGCACAAGAAGCCGAGGCCGCAGCCAAGGCAGGTGAGCCCGCCGCCTCCGCATCGGATGATGCTACGGCGAGCCAAGCGAAGGACGCCGAAGTGGACGACAGCGCCCCGGCGGGTGATGAGGAAAAGAAGTAAGGCACTAAGGGCGGAGGGATTTTCCCTCCGCCCTTCGCGGTTTTGAAATGAATTCGACGCAAATATACGAATATGCCACGAACTGCCGCTGAAGTATCAAATTTACTCATACATAATAAAGATACGATATTTTCGTGGCTCCAAAATCGGGAAAGTGACGTGAAAAGATATTTCGAACTTAGAGATATATATAGAAATGGGGGCGTAGTGTCGCCTGAATTTCGGCGTAGGTTTTCACATTTTTACAGGCTATTCCACATGGGCCGAGAAGGCAAAGATCAATTCTTTCGAATATTTGTTGAATGTAGCAGTCATAGTATAAATGCTGATGATTTTTATGATATTTTTTGCAAAGTCTCGGAAACAACGGGAAATAGGCATCTGAGTTATACGAGCAAAATGATGCATACGATAAATAATGATCTTCCGATATACGACAGTAACGTGGCGCGAGTGTTTGGCTGGGGAGCAGCAGGTGGCATGGAGAAGGAACGCTATGAGCTACTGTGTCAAAAGATTGATGAACTGCTAAAAATGAAACAAGTAGGGGAACTAATCAATGAACTTCGCTCACAATTTATCAAGATACCCGGTATTGAAAAAGAAAGTGTTAATCGTGTGAAGAATATGAAGATACTGGACTTCGCTCTTTGGGCGTTAGGGGATTTGATTTAATGAGAAGAGGAAAGATTGCGCTATGATAAGAGCCTCCAAAATAATTTTGCTATGTGTTGAGCTTATATGTGCAACTGCGATTTTCGGTGTCAGCGCGTATTTATGGCGCGCAAAATCCGAAGTCAATACATTCGTGATAAAAAACGATCTGTCAGAGTCAACGCCGGAGTCGATCAATCCGCAGCAATCGGAATCATCGCCTGATGATGGGTCGACTGATGACATATACAAGAATTCTGTGATAAATTGCGATACTGATGATGGACAGGAACGTTTCCGTGATTGGTCCTCAAAAATCGTCGGCAAGCCAATCGTAAGGGATATCGATGGAGATGGTATTGTCGAGAAAATAGTCCGATACGACATCGAAATGGCGGACAGATATATCCAGGTTCTGTATATCTATCGAAGTATCGGAAAAAATGAGAAACTTCTGGCCTCTTTTTGTGGGGATCCGTATGGATTCGCTTGGCTTGAAAATGACGGGAGCATTCAGGTAGGACGATACATACCGATAGAAGACGTTTCCGTTGGAAAAAATTGGGATGACTTTGACGAGTTTGAAATAAGGAGATATCACTGGTCCGCGCGTGGCATATCGGAAATCGGAAGAAAGACATTTAAATCATCGAAATATGACGATTTACCCTCTGATGCGCTGCGTAAGTATTATTGAGTCAGAGTCAGAAAAGAGCCAGAAAAGGGGTCAGGTATGCTCTACGGTTTTGGGAAGTGGCACGAGATGACGGCCGTCCGCTCGTGCCACTTGAAAAGCGCTGAGCAAAAATCGGACCAGGCACTATTTAGAAATATTTTTTATATTGAAGGCTCCAATATACGAACGTAGAAAGGATTTCCGACGCCAAGATGCTCGACTTCGCCCTCTGGTCCTTGGGTGATATATTATGACCCCAAAAGGTCCTGAAGCCAGAAAAGGCGGAGCCAGAAAAGGGGTCAAGTACATTTATTGTCAATAAGTGATATACTGACGGCATAAATACATATGTCGTATGGCTCGCCAACTCCGCGCCGTCGCTCGAATAAATTTTGTTGACTTTGTATTATGCCTCATTTGAAATGCAATGTGGGTGAATATGGCGTCATCGTAAACGGGGAGGGAAAGTTCCTGATTCTTCGCTTGCCTCTAAATGATGAGTTTCCGACCGAGATGTGGATGCTTCCCGGCGGGAGGCTCGAATCCGACGATAAGCCCGAGGATGGGTTGCGACGAGAAGTGATAGAAGAAACCGGACTCAAGGTCGATATCGTCGCCCCGATCCATACGGCGCGGTGGGGCATAGAGGATCCTCCGAAATACTCGGTCTTCTATCTCTGTCATGTTGTTGGTGGATCGGATGCCGTCATCAGTTCCGAGCATGAAGAGAGTCGCTGGATCGGCTTCGATGAAATCGGGTCCATTCCTTGGCACAACATCAACAGTCGGCTTGCGGCCGAGAAAGCATCGAAACTTCGCTCTTGCTTGGCTCGCGGTGTTGAGAATACATAATTGACTGAACCGAAATAGGGGAATACGCCTGACGACTGCTTTGCATGGCGAACCAGAAAAGACCCGTTATACCGAACTGTCAAACCGTAATCGCCACTTTTCGTAAAATAGTGGCATGATACTGTCGGAGAAATTTCCTCGCGACCGCGATAAGGCGGGTCGTGTAGTGTTTCTTTCTCTCGTCTTTTCGCCATCTTTTCTCTCAAAGGAGTGGAGCTTAGGAATGTGATATCATGATGATACGGTATTGGCGATCTAAGTATTCAGCGAATCCGTTATGGCTTATTTGTGGCTCACTTCTCCGGTCTTTGCGTATCTTTGGCTGTATAGGGGGCTGTCGCTCTGGCGTTCGATCCTCACCATGGTCGTTCTCGATGTCATTATCGGGGTCATCTCCACGACTTTTCAGTACGATCCGCTGTATGGTGTCTACGCGGTCATATCCACGATCGCGGCGTTTTGGGTGTACGCGGATTCCCGGGCAAGGCAGGTTTCCATGGGGTGGCTGTTCACATTGCTCGCCTACGTGTTCGTGTTTATAGGTCTTCCGCTGTATCTGCTGACACGGAATCGGTTCGGTCGGATCAAGACGGAGGCCATACGGTCGGATGCGGGCAGGCTCGAGATTCATGACGAGAAAGGCAATGAAAGCCGTGGTCCGTCGTCCACGCGAAAAAAGATCCTACTTATCGTCGGTGCGGTTCTTTCCGTCGCGGGGCTCTCCGCGGGATATCTCTTCTTGCGGGCGGATGGCGTGTGGAGCCGGTTGGATGACGGGAAGATGTCGTCCGCATCGGAGAGCAGGGAAGTGCGGCTGACCGCTCCGGTCGGACGGGAAGCGATCGTATATGAGATGGATCGCGTAAAGATCAGTTTCGATGTGAGCGACTTCACGGAAACCCTGGGGCGGCAGACCGGGATAGGTCGCGGTCAGTCGGTCCTGTACCCGGAATCCGTGAAAGGTTCCGAAAGTGCGGACAAGATAACAGGTTCGCAGAGTGACACCAAGCGCGTCGTCGCCGAACTTCTCGATTCGGGAAAGGCGTCCGTCTACGACAAGAAGAAGGGGGAATATCCTGAAAGCATCCGCGTCGAACGGTACGATCGTCGTTGTTGGTATCTGTTGTGCGGGAATGGTGGAAGGAGATATTCGCTTCCAGACGACGGAGCGATCTTTCTTGAGATCGTGGATCGAACTCCGTGACGAAAAGAAGAGGTCGAACCGAAAAGAGATCAGGTACCTTTTCAAAATACTCCGGCATAGAATCTTACCGATATAGCTGAACCGAAGAGAAGGATGCGTTTGACGGCTTCCTTTCCGGCCTGAAGAACGACCGTGACGAGGGGCATAACCTTAGAGCCTATCCGTTAGGAACATACCTCCTGCGCCTACGATCTTCGGCGTACACGCGCGTACCCCTTGTCGCCGTATCTACAGATAGGGCTCCGCGGGTTACCCGCCTTTCCGCTCGAAGCTCGTACAGCTCGTGACGGAGACCCTAACGGATAGGCTCTTAAATCGTGCTTTCGAGAAGTAACATAATAATGCGGTCGTCAGATTACGTTACTTCTTTTCGAAGTGGGATATGGGGGGGCGTGAATCGACGGTCGTCAATTCGTGTCCCCCTTCCTTTCTGATAGGCGTTTTTGTTTTCTTTTTTTTGACGCCGTTTACTACGATATAACGTTATAGCGTAAGTAAGGGGGTGCGTGAGCTGAATGGCCTTGGCGTCGGCGGTGTCATGCAGGTGTTCCCCTCGGTATGTTTTCCACGGTGCGCAATAGATAGTAATTAACTGTCACCGTACGGAGAGAGATTCTTTCGGTTCCCGACGCCGGTCTTTTGGATTTCAAACATCTTCTTCCTCAGTATATCGAGTTCCCGTTTCAACAGCAACGGATTG